>Ga0126331_1000626_pt1 | contig 10334 bp, 5 predicted proteins | sample InaspJWI98metaG_FD_96379 | JGI IMG/M metagenome (GOLD analysis project Ga0126331, IMG submission 96379) | Marine gutless worms symbiont microbial communities from Oahu, Hawaii - Inanidrilus sp. 2 OAHU.JWI-98 metaG | ecosystem: Host-associated > Annelida > Digestive system > Unclassified | place... | reverse complement strand
ACAAACGATCGTGTATCAAGTTGTGATTATGGATCGAGTTGTGGGATTTGGGCGGGGCCACGGCCGCCACTCGGTCGTCAGAGGCGCATCGTATCCAGGGCTGTATTTGGTAAATTTTTTTAGGGGGGGGGGTCGAAGTTTTGGCTATTGAAGTCGACGACCGTGCTAATGCACAGGTACATAGAAAGTCGACCCCCCTTGCGTTTTTTTAATAGCAGCAGGGGGTCAGAAATTTTCGCGCGGGGTTCAACCCCCTCAACCTCCCCCCGACAAATACAGCCCTGGGTTTAAATATAAACACTGATAAACGTGGCTCGGTAGCCGAGTGGTTAGCGTGCCGGACTCAGGCGCAGAAGGGCCTGGGTTCAAATCGCAGTCGCGACGCTGTCGGGTAACAGTCTTAGGCAAACTGTTCACCAAGCAGCAAAATTGGTAGCAGCGCTCCTAAGGGTTGCGGGCGTAACTGCAGGCCTGGCGGAAAGTAATGGCAGCCTACCGCCGGGTTTATGACTCACGTCACCTGCAGGCTAATTGCCAAGAACCGGGATCAGCTCCGGAACCCCACGCTCGGGAATCGAGTACGGGGTACCTTTATCTTTTTATCAGCCAAAGTGTTGACAAAAAATCGCACAGTGAAAACAGCAAGCAACCTTATCATATCGTATCGTTTTCACAGTACTGTATTGCAAGTTCACAAGTTCGTGAAACTAGTGGCGTATTTAGACGGTATTTCAGCGCCTGCGTGCTGGGTCCCTTGAAAAGGTTCTAATAAAATTGTTAACTAAAAAGTAACTGATTTATACTCACAATTCACGTTAGGTGGACAACTAGGAATGGAATAAGATTATTCATAAGACAGCTGAATTTTACAGGGGTATGATCCTCTCTCTGAAAGTCTGAATACGCCACTGCGTTAAACAGTCACTCAAAATACAGTCACATAAGCAAACAAAGACCACAAACTCGCAGTTTCATCGATCAGCTACACACACTTAATATACTGTACATTATTGCTTAGCCGTAAAACCGTTGTTTCATACAAAGCGCGGCGACAAAACGCCTTTTGTACTAGCACCGAAACGGCGTCGGGTGCTCGTTCTTGCCAATCAGAAAAACATAAACGCTGTTAGTCATCAGCAGGCAAGCCATATGCACCCACTGCCGACAGCAAACAATAATCTCTGTACGTCACCAACGTTTATTCACTGAAATCACTTAAATGTTGAATTTCTAGATTTTAACAAGTATCAGCTGTCGCTAATTGACCCGCGCGACTAAATCGTGCTGTAGACAGAGCTTGACGATCTCTACAGTGGTCGAGCGTCGGAGCTCGGAGGTGTTATCAACTTAGTTGACCGACGTTTGTCCAGTTTATCACGCTGTGAGCGTCCAGCTCGTTCTCGAGCTAAGCTGGTGGCACGTTCGAAAATCGATATGCCGTGGCAAAATTATCCAAGTCCGGAGTTTAGGAAAAAGTTCCCGAGGGAAGTACCCTTTTTTCGTAGATACCTGAGTTTCTTTAAAACACAGTGTAGGACTGGTCGAAAGAAGCCTTCATGCCAAAACCAGATTAATCTGTTCATCCCTTTTGATTGAACACTGACTTGCGAGACACAGACACAGACACAGACACATGACTATAGCTAGTACCCGCGCTAGCATAACGTCGCGCGAGTAAAAACTGGGAAGGCATTGTGGAAGAGTGCGAGGAAGGCTGATGCCATCTCATTTGATTATCGACTCGAGGCAGCGTTGTAGGCCTATTTATAACGTCCCAACGGGGTCCGGGCGGAGCCGCGGCCGAAAACGGATTAAAAACTTTCTGCCTTGAAATACATTGCTAGCATGCAGCTAATTCTGGAGATGCAAAAAAAACAGTCACACAACAACCATGTGTAGGGTGGGCCAAGACGATACCACAAACTCGTGGCCATAATTCTGTCAAATCTTAACCGATTTTCAAATTTTTTACCGGAAAATTCTTTTGTAAATTTGCATTAAAATAGTTATTAAAAGTCCCACAACACTTTGCACACCTTGTAAAATATTAATGTCAGAAAACAAGCGATTAACGATAAATTACTAGATAATTTAGCAACATATTTAGGCGTAGGTTGTGGCAGGGTTATCAATAAGCAAATTAAGAAGGGTTTATTACTGAGTCTGCCCGTAAAAATTATGAAAAGCGATTAAGATTTGACAGAATTGTGGCCACGAGTTTGGGGTATCGTTTGTTGGCCCACCCTGCAGCCAACAGCACTTGTGTCTTCTCAGTCCACATAATAACAATTTACTATATAACTTAGTTAATATCTCCCAGTTTCATCCAGAAGCGTTGTGAGAAATGTTCTTTTTGGAAGCAAAATTCCACCTTAAGACTACTGAAATAAACATTAAACAATGGACTGTTAATTTGACATGTATTTTCGCCACGATATACGAGCGTAGACATGCACATCTTACTTACTAGGCCTACCTCGAACTTTCTCGTCGGAGTTGAGGGACGCCACGGTGGCCCGACAGCCGACGTAGAGTGGCGAATATCTTCTTAAAAGTTCATCTACTTTTCGAAATTCGGTAGTTGCTAGTTAGGCGTTTTTCTTATAGTTTTTTTTCGGCGTTATTTTATCTGAAAATGCCACAGACGGTGGTGGCGAGGAGGACCGGACGCCGGAACCTCTGGACAGCTAAGCCCCCGCGGTTGGTTGACGTTCATCCGTAGTCGCCGTGGTGGAAGCGGTAAGCGGTGGCGGCGTCGAAGAAGAACTGGTGGTGGTGCGGCGCGCCGTGCAGTCCGTTGAGACAGACGGTCGTCTCGCCGTCACACGACGGCGACTGCGGCAGCGACGAAGTCAGCTTGGCGCTGGTCGACTCACCGACTGATTGCGTTCATGTTGTGCGTCCCGGTCGACATGAAGTCGAGCACTTCGCAGACGTTCTTCCCGTCCAATCTCGTAGTGTTAATGTTACAGTCTTGGATTGGTCGCCAGATCAACGTCTCGGTCTTGGTCTCAAGGGTCTGGCCTCAGTCCATGTCCCGAGAACAAACGTTTTATGTGCGGTCTGGATGACGGAAATTTGGTTTCTGGATGCCACAGTTTCGGTCTCGAGGCCGAAATGTTGGTCTCGGTCTGGAAGGTTCGGTTCATTTACCATCACTGCTCTCTTTGCGCTGCGTGAGGTATAAGCTTAGGTCGTTTCGGAGACGACGGTATAGAACGCCATGGGAACAACGTTGAAAGCGGGACCACGGAGCCACGGCCTGAGTAGCCAGTAACCTTGCGTTGTGACTGCCACGCGGCAAGTTCTCCCAGCAATCTCGGATCTACCACGTACAGACGTATACCTCACCAGCCTTTGGCGCACCGATTCACTGGTTAGCGGCCCGGCAGAACAGAACGTCGTGGGAACAACGTTGAGACAACGTTAGCCCATCGAAGCGTTCCGGCAGAAACCACCGATCTACCGCGCCCAGACACGTACTCTTGGCCTCTCAGCTTGGCGCTGGTTGACGCACTACTGCCGCTCCAGACCGTCGAGCGCTGGTGGTGGACGCTCGGTGTGACAAACTGGCCGGGGTCGCGCTGGTGGTGGACCCGGCGGCGTCGGCGGGCGGCGAGCTCGTCGCCGCTGCATCGCCGCCAGTAGCAGGTGCCCGCTAGGATGATGTAGAACAGCAGCGTCACGACGTGGGTGACCACGACGGCGACCACCAGCTGCGTCAGCGTGTACTGACGACCAGTGCTTCGAACCGCAGCCACGGTCTCGCTCGCGGTCGGGAGAACGTCGTTCCCGCGAGGTTCTACTGACACTGACGTGGAAGAGAACCGGACTCCTCTCTCGGTGGACGTAGAACCGGTAAATCGAAGGATCGGAAGTGGCGTGGACGGCCTGCGGGTGAAATACATGTCTGAACAAGGTAGATCAAAGGTACGCTTACGCGGGCTAACGCCGCGTCCGGTCGAAGGCATCACGACGTCGTTTCTACGCGGTTCCGACGTCGTGGAAGAGGATTTGACACGCTCGGTGTACGAAGAACCGGTAAATCGAAGGACCGAAGTCGGCGCCGGCAGCTTACGAAAGCATGGAAGAGATATATCGGAGGTTTCTGTTGAAACATTTCGATGGACTGACCCAGCTGCGGTCGAGATCGTCAGGATGCGGTACATACGAGGATCTGGAGACTGGCCTGCAGGAAGGTCAAAGAACCGGTAAATCGGAAGATGCTAGGCGGCGTGGACGACCCGTGGGTGAAGTACTGTTCTGGACGCAAGGGTAGGTCGGAGGTTGCTGCCGGTACACTAATTGTCAACGTCACGTTCCCGGCGTCATTGTTTGCAATGCAGATGTACATTCCGAGAAGTACGTCACCCAAACTGAACTTCTTGCGATCCAGCCTCCTCGTAGCATTTTATCTCCCTGTCTTGTTTGTCTTACTTGTCCAGTGTGGAAGCAGGATGTCAGCTCCATATGTCTTCTTAGTACGGAGAATGACCTCTCATCTGTTCCTTTCGGTAGGCTTTACCTTTACTCCGAAACCAACTCCCCGCTTTTATCCGTCAACCTCTTTCCAGCCTCCTCGCATCTCTGACTCAGTTCTTCCAGTCTGTTTGCCGACAATGCAGATGTACATTCCCAGAAGTCGGTCGTCCGCACTAAACGATTCGATCGACAGCGTTCCCTCGTTCTCGGCTTCCGTGTCGTCCGACGGCTGGGACGAGTCCGAGTCCAAGTCCGAGTCCGTGTCCGGGTGAAGATAGCGGGTGGCTCGCCCGCTCGGCTGTATCCAGTAGATGGTCGGGACTGGCTCGCCTGTGGCAGCGCACGTCAGTCGTCCCGCGGTATCGTTGGCGGCCACCTCGACACGCGTCAACTGCGGCGCACGACACAGAAACTCGCTAGTTTATCACACCGAGCGTCTACCTCGGAGTCTACTGTACAGTTCTACACAGCGGGATCCACTTGTGACATTGTGGAACGAGAATATTAGCTTTAAGTCTTCCTAGTCCAGAGAATGACCTCTCAGCTGCAGGCGTACATGTAGTGACTAGAACAGTCAGAACAAATCGCACTGCTTTCGTCAGCTCAGACACCAGACAGTTTTGATGTTTTCACTCAGTCTTGGCCTTTGTCTTTCAAAAATGGTCATTTGTCACCGCATTGTCAAATGACTCGAGATGGTTTTCTTGTACGTTTTACGGTTAGCGCGACACAGAAACTCGTCGGCGGAAGTGGTGTTGAACGCGCGGCCGCGGAGCCTGTCGGGACGCCGACACGACGGCGCCGGCGCGCCGCTGAACACTTCCGGTTTGCGGTCGAAGAGTCGCTTGAGCCAGAGGGCCGAGCAGTCGCAGCGCAGCGGATTGGCGCCAAGCCGAAGATGCTGGAGCGCTTCGAACACCGTCCGCAGGTCGGGGTCCAGCGTTACAATGTCGTTGCCGTTCAGCCACAGATACTTGACGGTGGCGTTGAGCGGGCGAAGAACGGTCGCCGAGAGGTGGTCCAGGTCCAGTAACCTTGTGACTGTCACGCGGCAAGTTCTCCCAGCAATCTCTGATCTACCACGTACAGACGTATACCTCACCAGCCTGGTCGCCGAGAGATGGTCGAGGGAACAGTCGTGTAGATAGAGACCGGTGGTGACGAGGTGGCGGAACGACCCAGCCAACAGCTGGATGTGCCGGTTGCCGTTGAGGAACAAGTGCTGCAGACTCACACCGCGGAACGTCTCGTCCTCGATTGTCTATACAGAACACAAAACAACGAGTTCATTGTGAGAAGTTTCCGCTGAAGGCCAAACGGACATTGTGCGAGTGAAACTTTCAGCCAATGTGTTCACTGAGAAGTGGAGTTATGTGCTACGACTTCCTTGCGGAGAACACGAGACGAGCGGCGGCGTTGAAGACAAAACTGCAGCCGTCGTAACAGTTGTCCGGAAATATCCGAGAGAACTGAGTTGCAGCAGAAGCACTCCGAAGACGCCGACCTGAACCTACGTCAGCAGTTAAGTGCAGGGTCTCAGCAGGGTCTGACGGCGCCGTGCCGATAAGGCAACGATACGCGAGAACACATAACCGGAACTGAATTCTCTCTGGAACTTTGCGAGTGGAACGATTTAGCAGTAGACCTAGGACTATACAGGGTGGGTCGAAAAAGTAAGCTGTTGATTTTAAGCGAATGTGTCAATAAAACTGAGAATATATGATGAAAGCGAACAAATACGAACAGCTACAGAGAAAATGAAGCATTGTCTGATATTTTACGTGAAATGCTTTACGTCACAATTGTTTTATGTTTAAATGTTCTACGACTGAACGCAGTCAATGAAATTACTGGTAGGCAAACACGAACTAGCTTCGCAAAATTTATAAGTCTGTAGCATAGAACATTTAACCACACAAACAGAATTAGTGTTGCCAACTTTTAAGTCCTGGACCGTTCACAAAATTATATAATATTTAACGTTAGGACTATTGTCTAGCGTTTGAAATATCTATCACAGTACAACAGCTTACTTTTTTGACCCACCCTGTAAACTATCTTTCGGAGGTACGAACAGGTCAAGAAAGTACACTTTCTCGCGTAAACAAAACACAGCAGGAATCAAGAACTCACATGCATGATGCAGCGCAGTTGCATAATCACCAAGATACAGGCCGATACTATGGACATGACGACAATGCTAGATAGTATAAATGGGCAGGCTGTGATGACTTATAACCACAAACACTACACGTCGTTTGTTCTTTGGCTAGCAAATGTCTCCGAATGTGATTTGGTTTAAGCCTACGCGAAGTTAGGATCTCTTGGTTACGTTGTGGATAGTACTACTGCCGCTGTAAATGATCAATGTTTCAATAATTACATGATGGATGTTCGTGTCATATATGGAATTACTGCAGATCGGTTTTTATTTGGTAGCATGTCGCATGTCGGTCGCGCTGGCCAGAAAGAGAGCTTAGGCCTATGCTTCGACGTCGAACGTTCTGCAGCAACGTAGCAGTTGAGTCGATTAAGTCTGTAGAAAGCACGTAGCTTATCAATGTTTACTGGGGCACAGTTGCATTTTTCAGACTGTCGAATGTAAAATATTTTATGCTTTTAAGAAACGATATGTGTGGCTGTGAGATAGCGGGCCTCATAGCCTAAATGCAGCATGCCCACTGCCCTGCAGGATGCACTTAGCATCTATAACTTAACGGTTGTGTTGCTAGGGTGTGTTGCAAGTCGGCTCGTCACTGGTTGACGGCTGCCCCATAGCAGCTCCACACAGATAACAGACGGGTGTGGCGTCAGCCATCGGGATATATGACAGCTGTTGTGTTTCAGGTGTATGCAGGCGATAACTGCTGACACTGTTATCGCCTACATTACCCACAACGGCCAGCCCAATATATCATCGGCTTCAAGCCAGCACGGAGCGGAGCGACGTGGCGGTTTGATATAGTTTACGGGCAGAAAGAGGCAAAACCGATCTGCATGAACGTCAAATTCAATTTGTCGCGGGTTCCGTCCAGACTGCAGATGCCATGCGGCTGCTCACCGGTACTGTAAGCCAGATGCGCGTTTCTGAACAAGGCGGTCGTATACAACAGACATCGTCCCAGTGCGCTATTTGCTGCCGTTTTGTACAGAACGAAAGTGTGTCGAAAATTAAATAAATAAATTTATTTTTTAAACTGCAAGCAGCATGTTGGTTACTTCAAAGCATAACAGTTTCCGAGTGCAGTTTAATAAAATTGCTTCCGTATATTTTTTTGTTTGAAAAATATATTAATATTTTGGCAATGGAAATGACCAGCCAATTATATCGGCACACTTTCGTTCCTTATAAACATACAACAGACCACGTGTCATGTTTAAGGATGCCAGTGTTTCTATGCTGTGAACGCCGATAGCGGCCGATAGGCCGATGCATTAATTAGCCACACCGCGACTACACGGGACGACTGAAAATGCTAGACATTGCGGCACCGTCGAAAAGTGCAACTGGAAAATGCGACAAAGGAAAATGTGGCACAATTTTGCAGGGGTGGAAAATGCGAGAAATTCTACTATCGAGAGCCAAAAGCAATTTATTGTGTTATCGGTCTGAATTTCGTAAAACGGTAATATATAAAGCCTAATATACAAATGGCGTTAAACCGATAGACTGATAATATCATATCCATGTCGACGTGATAACCGGACGTGTATTAAATTTAAAAGCTGCAATATCAGATTACGCGATGAAGACTTGTCAATGTGAGATCATCTGATGAAATCACATCAGCGTTAAACATGCCATTCATAAAAAGAAAGATAACTACTGTGCAATTGTCACGTTGATAAGTCCTCATAATACTACTGTTTAAAAAAGCCTAAAGGCGTAAAACTGTGATTAAGAAATATGTATTTGAGTATTATAGGCTTCCCATACACATCATTTCTCGCATTTTCTGGTCTTGCATTTTCCACCCCCCTTCAATGCTGTTCCGCATTTTCATGTCCTGCATTTTCCACCCATGCAAATAGGGAACGAAAGTGTGCCGATACAGCGGATGGGCCGGTCATTTCCAATTTATAAAATGTAAATATAATTTATACGGAAGCAATTGTATCAAACAGCACAACTGCACTCGAAACCTGTTATGGTTCGAAATTACCAAAAAAAATGCAGTTTAAAAAATAAATTCATTGTGTTATTCATAGTAATTTTCGGCACACTTTCGTTCGGTATAAATAGAGAAAAGTGGGCCGCTTTTTCCGGTGCCACGTTTTCACGTCTCGCATTTTCGGCGTCCGCGACTAGTCGACGAGGAGACTATAGATCGACCTTGATGTGGTTATTGCTGAGGTCGAGCCACTGCAGCGCGGTCAGGTCGGCGAACGTGTCGACGAGAATCCGCTCGATGGCGCACTCGCTCATGTAGACGTGCTCGAGCCGCGCCAGCGCCGTGAAGTTGCGTCGCTCGAGCGTCGACCTGCCGAACGCGTTCCCGTTCACGTTCAGCTGGACGGTGTCGGACGGCACGCCGGCCGGGATGGTCGCCAGCCCGCGCCGCGAGCAGTAGACGATGCGGCTCGGAGCGTTGCAGAAGCACGGCCGAGGGCACGCCGAAGTACCGGCGGCCGTCGCTCCACCGTCGCCGGAAATCGACACCGCCAGCGTCAGCAGCAGCGACAGCGCCGACGTCAGCACTTCGAACCCCGCGCGCGGGGCGAAGTCAGCTACATCTTTTAACATCGTACAGACTCGGTGCTTTTTCCTATCTAATCCGTATGCTCTGCACAGCGCAGTAGCACCTCGCGAAGACGCAGTCTGGAACGGGCTTCTTTCGACATCCGTCCGCAACGCTGAACTATCGCCGAACCGTTTCCGTCGAGAACGGAAGACATTCTACTTCCGCGGAGTTTAACTGTGCGTGATTCGGCGCACTGGCGACGGTCTGCGGCTACAAGAGCGCGCCAACTGAACTGAACTGAGTCACGAGTAACTCGTCGAGGACTGGAAACGAGGCGTCAGCCAACACGCGCAGCTGCGGCGACCACTTGGCGACAGCGACGTCTCCAGCGTCGGCGAGTCCTATCCTATAATGCCGACGGCACAGCGACGGCGATGGAACTATAGTCAACAGCAGCGTCGTGTGGGCGGGACTGGAGACTGGGATGCTCTCCGCATGCACAGCCATCACAGAGAAGCTCGCGTGATGCCGCCGCCACGACCGCAGCGGTGATGCTCCGATATCGCAATCTCAATTTCGATTCGATATCGGTACGATGTCGGATTGATCGAGTTGTTTAGGATTTATATCCCGGTATAGGTAGGCAAATGGGCCATACTCCACGAGAGAGCGTAGGCGGGGTGCTCATCTCCCTGTCTAGGCTGTGAGCCCGTAGATGGATGAACCACTTAATAATATTAATAATGTCGGTAATAAAATCACATTCTTTATGATGAGCTTAAAGTTATGGCGTCTAGTCCTGAGGTGATATTTTGAAACAAATGAAACAAATGACGAGTGAAACGAATCGTGCCGAAATTTACGTCGACATCTTAACTCTCAAGAGACATTAATCACTGACTTATACAACATAGTCAAATATTAAGTTAAGGAATCAACCACACTTCCGCGGTCACAAATATGTAATAAATAAACAGCGTTGTTCTAATAATAGAAGAATTAACTTTTTTTAGCAATCGAAAAGTCAACTTATGGAATAACTTGCGGTCTAGTACAACAGACCATACTAGCTTTCGCAAGTTTGACAAGTCACTTAATAACGATTATCTTTTATTGTACTGCAAATTGAATTTTACGTAATTTGTAAACTGCTTTTTCCGACGCATGATT
>Ga0126331_1000625_pt1 | contig 10336 bp, 9 predicted proteins | sample InaspJWI98metaG_FD_96379 | JGI IMG/M metagenome (GOLD analysis project Ga0126331, IMG submission 96379) | Marine gutless worms symbiont microbial communities from Oahu, Hawaii - Inanidrilus sp. 2 OAHU.JWI-98 metaG | ecosystem: Host-associated > Annelida > Digestive system > Unclassified | place... | reverse complement strand
TACCATCGATTTGGTCAGGACTTGTCGTATAAGCAGTTTCTGCACTGTTGCGTGGCAATTGGCAAGATTTCAATTGACACGACGCATCGCGCGGTCCCTCGGCGATAGCTGAGCTTCTTGTTAGTATCAATTGACATTCGTACAATCGGCTTTTCGTATGTCATCAACGCACAATCTTGTTCAACTCAATACCAAATGTCGATCTTTCGCGTACACCGTTAAATTGGCATTTAATTTATGCTACACGTTTTAAACAATATAACCAGATTAAACGTTTAAATGCGTGGTCTCTACCTGGAAGTCGTGCGCGCTCGTGTCGCGAGTCAGCGGCAGCGACGTGTTCGATCGGCGAGTCGACGAGTTGGACAGGTCGGTCGACGACGAGGCGTTTGTCTGGAGAGACGAGAACGGAGACGAGGTACAGTCGGTGATGTAGTGCGTCCCACAGTGACGCTGCGTGGCGCACGAAACCACGCTGCCTGACATCCGGTGTGGACCCAAAGAACACCCAGACTGTCTCGATCTGCAGCAGTCGATGACGCATACGACGTGACGTACCGGACACAGGTGGTCCTAACATCGCGAGGTTCGCGAAATTCTCACTCTCGGGCGTCCTTCATCGTATATCTCAGGCAAGTGGCATCATGCGATTTTCCGAGTTTCTCACTGTTAGACGTCCTCTGTCGAGCCAAAGGACGGCCAGACTGTTTCTGAAGCCAGAAAAGACGACGATCTAGAGCAGTCGATGATGCACTGTGTAGCCTACCACACTGGCGCTTCGTGACGATCCTGACGCACGTGACAGCAGCATCACAAGGGTTTCTGGACCGTCAGACGACCTTCGTCAAATCAGACGACAGTCAGACTATTTCAGAAGACAGAGACGACGCTCGCGAACAGCCGATGATGTAGTGCGTTCCACAGTGTAGTGCCATGGTCACTTCTCGTCCGGTTCTCGACGATTTCGACTCACAGAACCTATGATGTATATACCAGGCTGTCACACTTTTGCGGTTTAAAGCACAGGGCTCTTCAGCTGTCTCGAAGGACCAGGAAAGCGATAAGCTGAGCACTTATATTGAGCAGTTTTTGATCGGTGATCGCGTGGCGCCCCGCCTGCACTATTTCTGCTCACTCAGTCACTTCGGATTCACAGATAAAAGTAGATTATTGCAAGGCTGTCTATTTGTCTCCACTTCTGACAAAGGATGAACATGTGCGCGTGGGTGTGTGACGTCAATTTTGTCGGACTGGCAGACTGCGTATAGAATAACAAGAACAACGGTTTTTACCACGCGACGCTATGCTAGCGCGGTATATGCTACGGGCCTGTGTCTGTCTGTCTATCTGTCTGTCACAAGTCGGTGTTGTACTAAAATGGCGAAATTCGACTGGGGTCACCCCAACGGAGACACCAAACGCAGGTGGGGTGGGTTAAAATCGGCGAATTTCGACAAATAACTCGCTATACTCCTTAAACGGTACAAGACAGACGCATAGTTTCTATTAACGGTGAATATGAAGTCATATGCGCTCTATCGAATGGCGACGCGGCAATGACCGTAAGTAATCACTAATCCATAACCACCCCAAACTACCCCACTTTCTACACTTTGCATTGCCATCTTCGTGCGATCGAATGCGACATTGAGACGCCAGCAAATGCGTCGTTAATCGAAGAATGCAGACATTATTTTCTGACTGATACTCTGGAGTATTCTTACCGACAATATTCTCCGCGCCGGTTGTGCTCGTCGGTCGTTTTTCATACATATCAGTCTCCTCGGGCAATAGCTATTCGTTCATTAGCTGCACGGTCATCGTTTCAGACGATTCGTGTAATATTGTATTAGGCCACAATGCACAGCATAAGATGCGGGCTATTGCTACACAAGCAGCGTGGTCTGTCTGTGTGTTTGTTGGTCACAACCGCGAGACCTATAAAACGGCTGAACCGACCGAGATGCCGTTCGGGATGGGGACTCGTGCAATGGGAGCTCAAGAAACCATGCGAATACAATCCACTAATCCGTGCGCGGCGGCGATGTGGCCTTTTGTCAAATTACGTTGCCTACTTGTTGCCGTTGTCGCTGCATAGGCCTACTGTAGTTATACCCATTTCGTGTTCACGTAAGTCAGTTGTAAGCGTTTCACGCCTAATTAAATGCCGTGAAGTTCTAGACGTATAAAGCTGTTTTAGTGCTGCGCATTTTTGGATATAGTAGGCATAGCTGGGAACTTGCGGGCGATTTTAGACAACAGCGTCTGATTTTTGACTGAAAACTAATCTAACGCAATCAAATTGCGCAGTTTGCTACTCAGCATTTTTTTCGGTGTCGGTATAAACAAGTTGCCGTGTTCTATCGAACGCCGAGCAATGTAGCGTTGTCGTGCTCGACACGCAGAGGGCTGATCAAGAGACGATATCGCAATGCTGTGCGGCACAGAAAAAATCAATGGACTGCAAATCGATTCTCGTCCACTGCGGCCTTTAGCTGACCTAGGCCTATAGGCTACATTCTTCACCGTAACTGCAACTATTTTGTTATTGATCCGCATGCATTGATTACCAGTAATCCTCAGTTCTATTGTATTTCGGAACGTCTTTTCGAGACATTTTACATTTATAGGTCTTCTGTTTTTAGCATAACAAATTCGTTTGAATCTTTCTATACACCTTTCAGCAGCCCATGCAACTCAAAGCGTTCGCGCAGTAACAGTCGATCGTGGTGTGAAAGAAAAACTTCAATGCATTACTCGTCATCAATAATTAACAGCATGCCATGCAGGTACTACAAGCGCTTTTGTCTCCAGAGCAAGTAATAGGCCTCTGTGCAAACCGTCGATAATGTAAGTTCTGAAACTGCCAGCTGCTACTGGTGCATATAGGCCTATAATCGACTTCACACAAAATATCTGCCAACAGTCATACTTATTATTATTGGTATTCCACCACCCACCCACTCTTTCATTCCAGGCTTAAAACCTCCCTTTTCTTAATGGCCTCTGTGGGCTATCCACTGGTCTCAGAACACTAAACTGGTCTAGAGACCAGTGGATAGCCCACAGAGGCCATCAAGCAAGTCTGCGATCCGCCCGTCTACCGCCCGCCCGTCCGTTCGTCCCATTATGCCGATCATGCCGCTAGCTCAACCAGAGGCGGATTTAGGCATGTTTAGCATGTTCGGCCAAACAGGGCCCCACAAAAAGGAGCCCCCACAAAAGGACCATTTTTTCATTTTTTTGCAACATGGTAACAAGCCAGAAATATTGAAACAATGACTAGGGAATAAAGGAAACGATTTTGTGTGGCGCGCTGGCGTCATAAACTGTCATTGTGCCAGGTGAAGGCAGTCGGGGGAGGGGGGTTACGGGTTATTCATATATTAGGGGCTCCCACATATTTTCTGAACAGGGGCCCCGCTTGGAGTAAATCTGGCCCTGAGCACAACCGGTTAATTTTAGGGTTATAGTATAGAACATTAATGGGAAACCTCTGTAAAAAGTCAAACCCACTGGCCAGCGTGGCCGAAACAGGCGGGGCATATCGTTTCGCCGCCATCGGGGCGATAGCTCGTCTTGTTGTCGGTATAGTGGTGTGAATAGAATCTGTATTCACGTTACACAGCACTGAGATATGGCAGTCGCCAATCGCAGTCGGTGAGTAGCGTACGAATGCAATCGATTGAACGAAATCGAGTATAGCTGTGTCGCGTTACACGGCAAACTGCATTTCCTGGCTCGGTAGTTCAGTGTCTCTGACAGTGGAAAAATTGCTAGCGATTAGTTCATGATATATCAGACGCAATGACATCGAGGCAGAGGCAGAGTGACAACGAGAGAGAAACACATTCACACATACATAGACGGGGAGTGGAGAGGTGGATACATCAGATATCAGAGCCGACATTAAACTGGTCTGAGACCAGTGGATAGCATCGAACTGAATCTGCTGCAGCACAGCGTGATGGGAAAATCGATTATAATTGATTCGCATTGCCGAATCAAGAAGTCACAATTTTTGATTCGATAGTCTGCGGTTATCGACGGACTATCGGCAAATATTGATTCTTAAATGAGTTTGCGTGTCATCTGTAATCGGTTTCTTGTTCCGTTTTTATTTTCACGTACGTTTCTCGGCGTCGCCTGCACTATTCCAGTATTGTTCAAACGTGTTGTAAATTATAAAATCAGACCCACAAATAGAATAGTCGTAATATCCATTGACGAATTTCAGCTTTTCACCTACAACTGTTACGAGTCACAGTTCAGTCACTTGGATGCAGCAAATAGAAACGAATCGAATCGTTTTCCCGCGGTCAATCGCCCATCACTAATCAGCAGCAGCAGCAGTCGCCGCAAGGCTGTCGCAAATCGCAATACGAATAGTGAGTGACCGGTGTTCGCAATCAATCAAAGCGGGTTTCAGTGTCGGCGCGACATTGCACGCACGCGCCGTTTCCCGTTTGAAAAAAACATGATTTATTAAACAGCAGTAGCCCAGTCCCGTGGCGGCCGACGACATGTGACATGTCTACACTTTTTAGACACGTGCTTCTCTCTCGAGAGCGTTCACTATATAGCGCTACTAGGTTTAATTAAAACGCGTCAACGTTAATCTTTCAGTATAAGTGCAGCACCGCTAAAATAAAACTAACTATAGGCTATATAAGTCGACGAAAAGCCGGTCGGAAATGCCTCCGCGCGGACGAATCACCGATACACGAACGCACAGACGGATGGACAACCCAAAAACATAGGCCTAATGCCTCCAACCCCACTTGTAGAATCGGCGGATGCATAAAAATGCTAAAAGGTAAACTAAAACATCGCTTAAAGTTGTTCTTATTTTATTTTCTTATCTTACAACACGGGACGCCCTCGACGACTGCGGTAAAAAGTCGTTGCAGACACTGCGCCGAAGAGGCAGTAGGCACCTAATGCGCACACTCAGGCCTATATTTCCGTGCAAAAAATAGCGTAGTGGAAGCTTTTGGAAATGTTGGAAATGAAGCCGTTTGATGAACTCTGGCGAGCATTTGCAGTACGTGGCACCTCATCACGACGCGCACGCACGCAGGCAGAAAGACCGGTTTCCCGCAGTAGTACGCATGCAGTCGCACAGCTTTCAGTTCTGTCGGATTATTGTATTTCCGAAATAACGACGATAGATCTTTACTAGTTCCGGGCGCTTGACAGCCCATAAAAGGGCTGGAAGCCCTGTACGGGGGCCTGGGACGGCCTGGTCGAAACTGCATGGGAGCATTTCCGCCGTAATCTAGTTGATAGACCTTGCCCGGATGAATACTGGATATGATGGCGAGATGGATCGTTCGCAAAAGCACACAGTGGTTAGTCTTGGCGTTTCGCTGAATAGAGAGGTGCATGCAGTTTGCAGCCGCGTGTCGGAGTGTTTTAGTAATGTGGCAGCCAAGAATTCCAATAATATGTTACACTTACATCCATTTTGTATGAAAGGTGTGGTGATTTTATACGCTGCTTTGCACGAAACAAAAACAAAATAAAAGTAAATAGATGGGACAATAACGAAGTTTCTGCTCTAAACAGCTGCCAACTGTCAACAGCTGAACTATACGCGTATATCACTGCATTCGACTCGACAGCTAATTACTCCGACTCTTCGACAGGGAGCGGAGCATTGTGACGAGCGTGTCTGTGTGTTTGTCTGTTTGTGTCAGTATGTCCGCGAGCATATCTCCAAAACCACACGTCCGATCTTCATCACTGTTGTCCATGTTTCCTACGGCTGCAGCTTGTTTCTCTTCTGGCGGCGTTGCGATGCGTTATGTGCTTCCGGTTTTATGGATGACGTCATATTTGTTTTAGTATTGACGAATTGTGAATGAAAACGTACAGCGGACACAGAACACCTGTAGAGGTGTGATCAACTCAAGCGCACCTCACTCATTATCCGTGACACGGATGAGACATTCAAGCCAACAAGCGGTTACTAGGCCTATAGGGGCCAGGCATGAATTTTTAATGTACAAAATCTGAAGCAACGCTGGTTATCAAATAAGCAAAACTGTTCCGGCCCAGATTTCTATTTTCCGTAAAAGCTTCGCCCCTTTACTCTTCTCAAGAGTTCCGCTTTTGAACCCCTGATTCGCCCTCTTCTTGGCTAATCCTGGATTCGCCAGAGTTTGATGTTTTAAGTTTATCTTTGTTTAAGTTCCGCATGGTATCGTGCTTAACACATCGTGACTAGTTGTTTTATGCACACTTAAAGTTCGCTTGCTTGCTTACTTACTTACTTACTATACAAACATATGTTATACACTTCAGTGTCGCACCATACTGTTCCAGTCCAAGGATCAACCAAACCGATCTAAGGTCTCACATCGCTATGACGCTATTTCGGCAAGGTTCGCTGGTCACAGTAGAACCTATAACCCTGCTATGCTTTCCTCCGACGGAAATGCCGCCCACGGCTAGCAGATAGGGGTGGGTTTCGAGGCGAAACAGTAATCGAACAGTGTAGGGGCTTTACAGGGATTCGAATTCGAGTATGATGCTGAACACGCAACATAAAGTTATTATGCAGATACCTGTCGATGACGACATTATTTACTTACTTATAATATGCTTGGGCTATGCTCGCATGCGCCGATCGGTTGAGAACGACGTTGTACTAAGAAATAACACTTCGTGAATAGGTCTGTTTGTGCGACTACGGTATTTCCTTTGTGTCCGCACTGGCGCCTCGGTAATACTGAGACATTGCACCTCATTCAGTAGACGGATGTCGTTAACATTACTATTATGCGGCTAAGATGCTGCTATGACTGTAGGCCTACTGTAAACACCGGCTCTCGGGCCGGTCACATAGAGTCCGAACGGAATCGAAACGAGCGTATTCGCGAGTTTTGTGTCCCTCTCTAATTGAGTTGCTGTGCGTCGCGCGGCCTTGTAGCGACGTCGACATACATAGACGACCGAGAAAATGCCGCGCCGTGACCGGGTCGTACTGTCTCGCGACAATTCCCAGATAACTCGCATAAACTTGTCACGAAGAAGCGGCAAGGAGACTGAGAACAATCGATCGACGGCAAGTAAGCTTAGCTATTGTGACGGTCGCTACCAGGAAACTAGTTTTTGCACAACAGAAGCAAATACGAAACACTAAGTCCTGCTCAAGACTCGCGTTTTCACAAAATTAATCCTTTCTATCGCATACTGCTGGTTTTCGTTAACGGATAGACTCGGGTGGAATCTTCGGGGATTCTTCGGTGCTCGGTATTTATTTTACGCGTTCTGTTTTCGTTATTGTTTTTACCACGCGACGCTATAGGAGAGCAGTATATGCTACATGGCCTTGTATCAGTCCGTCCGATCGTCCTTCCGTCACATGCCGGTATTGTATCGAAACGGATGAACGGATCTACATCGTGAGTCAAAAACAAGACATTAAACTCTTGCGCATAACTTCCCCAAATGTTAACCGATTTTCGAAACTCTTTTGCTGACAGACTCAATGGTAAATTTGCAACAAACTCATATTTAAATATCCCACCACACTTCAAAACATGTCGCTATACTACCTTGTGAAATATGAAGGTCGGGAAACTGGCGGCAATCTGAAAAATATATTGTGATATATCACAAGGTAGTATAGCCAAGCATTTAAGTTGTGATGGGTTACTTCATTACACATTTGTCATTCAGTTTGGTGGTGAACATTTTTTTTAAATCGGTGAACATTTGGCGAAGTTACAGGCAAAATGGTTGATTGTCATACGCCCAATTCGTCTTAGACTTTTATCCTCAAAGATGTAGAACTCAACAGATAAGAACAATAACTTGTGTATGACGGACAGAAACTGTTACTAATAATGTTGTTATGTTAATAGGCAGATTGACGTGAGTCTATTATCAACAAATATCAAACTGCTGAAGACCAGTTTTATCAATGACCAACTGCTGATCATGTACGGCATTTTGCTGCAACATCTTTTTACAGTAGTTGTGTACAGTAGGTCATGGGATTTTTCTGTATGGCTGGTGTGAACAGCTTTTTTAGTTAATTAAATAATAAATATTTTACCAGACCAATATTTTAAAACAGTTTTTGAGTGCCTGGGTCTTACATGACAGTTTCATGCTTCAATTACTTCTTGAGCATGGCGATTTTTTGAACACAGATATTTCAAAAGGTAGTACAGCGACATATTTAAGATGTGGTGGGATATTTAAATATGAATTTGTTGTAAATTTACAACTGAGTCTGCTAGCGAAATAATTTTGAAAATCGTTTAATATTTAGGGAAATTATGGGCAAGAGTTTAGTGTCTTGTTTTTTGACTTACCGTGTATATCTGTGACAAATCTATGCGATTCAAACAAACAACCTTTTAATTTTAACCTGCTCAATAATGTTGTCTGGTGTTACAACAAAGAAGGCTGAGAGAATACGTATCCTATCGTACAAGAAGTTAAGAACATGATTTCGGAGTAAGATGCACAACTCTGACTATCCTGAACAGAGCACTAAAATATGTCGCCAAATCAATCAAATGGTCGGCGACTAAACAACTGCAGTGGACGACAGAAGTTTGAGTGCATACGCTGACCAGGTAGCTTGTAAACGAACTGATCTATCCGCAAACGAATTAGAAGCGCAGCAGTTATCTCAACAGTCGTCGAACTAGCTGCGGTAGAATTACATTAGTATATCGTCCATTCTTGTCGACCAGGAAGCTAGTGATGACGCTTGTTCGTCGGAGAGGGAGAAAGAAAGCACCACAGAACGACTAATGGCGCTAATGTGCTGCTGTTTCAGGCGTGTCGCCGGAAGCGGTTCACTGGATACATCGCGGCGTTGTTCCTCTAACTCCCCTGTAACTATAGCTCCCCGATAGGGGAGCGGAGCATTGTGGCGAGCGTGTCTGTCTGTCTGTCTGTCTGTCTGTGTGTTTGTCTTATTTCCAAGATCATATCTTCGGAACTGCACGTCCGATCTTCACCAAATTTTTGTGCATGTTACCTAGCTGTGGCCGTGGCTCGGTCCTCCTCTGGCGGCGTAGTTATGTACTTCCGCTTTTATGGATGACGTCATATTTGCTAATAAGCCAAGGTTGCTCGACGTCGCCGCCCAACTGAAGCGCAGTGCACACGCAGCCTTGGGCTTGGCTATATACTGAGCGCAGTAATACCAGTTGCAGGTCAACTGATGCACGGGATTACTTTTCCGGCGCATAAAGTAACTTGCCAGGTGGCAACACCGGGGGACGGAGTCTGCGGTCTATGACTGCCTTGTTGTTGTTCTTATTGTTCGAAGTTACGTCTCGGCTGATTTTAACTCCTTATAGCTCGACAACGATTCTATCTAAGGTCACTATAGAACACTAATAAGAAGTCACACCTCGCGAGTCGATTAGAATATTAGGCTATCGTCGCGCTACTCCGATGACCAGAAGTGCCCGAAATGTTCTTTGGCTCTTACTGGCGTCGGCTATTACCCGTATTTGGATATTGGTGATTGCATTTGCAATGAACGTGTTAAAATCGCGGAGTTGGCACGCTTGAAGTCGCATAATTTCGTCAAGTATTCAGACAGCCAGACAAAAACTCCACCCGACTTTTTAAAATCTTCGATCATTGCTGGTTCGAAAAGACGACCCGAAACTACGGTTCAGGTAGCGTGCGTCGTTAAACAGTAAAAATTTAAACAACAAACCTGTGCTGGTAGCTCGTAGTCTGTCAACAGTATAGGCCTACTGCTGCAGGTTGCAGTAGGCAGTCACTTCAGCAAGTTCAGCCGTATCGACGCGGACAGACGCCGGAGAAATCAACCGGCCATCGTCAACTATCGTCCCAATGCCAGTAGGATATACAGAACAAAAACACCGAGAAAAACATGGGACTGCGTTGATTGCATCACTTCACTCCGCGACATCGAGTAACTTATCGTGCAGCAGCCGCAGCCACAACCCGGCGTGCGACCGTATACTGCTTCGATCAGACGCGTTACTGTTCTGGTGAGGGGCCGCTATATCGGAACTCAAAAATCGATACTTAGTAAATCTATGGATACTGTGGACAATCAGTAAGCAAAAGACGCTCTTCAGCTTCTGTTTAATGGTTTTTAGCTATCGCGACAAACATCGGTCAGATTTAATGAAATAAGATGCTTTTCAGTTCTTCTTATTCTTTCAGTTTTTTTTGGTTCAGCGCGGCTGATTAAACTGGCCAGCCGTCCGAGTTTGAGCACATTCTAAATATTCATCATCGTATCGTCTCGTAGCCTTCAGTGCTTCGACGCTGTTGGTTGGGCGGCAGGAAGGGCATCCGGCCTGTAAAACACTGAGTAGTGGGG
>Ga0126331_1000624_pt1 | contig 10337 bp, 5 predicted proteins | sample InaspJWI98metaG_FD_96379 | JGI IMG/M metagenome (GOLD analysis project Ga0126331, IMG submission 96379) | Marine gutless worms symbiont microbial communities from Oahu, Hawaii - Inanidrilus sp. 2 OAHU.JWI-98 metaG | ecosystem: Host-associated > Annelida > Digestive system > Unclassified | place... | reverse complement strand
GGTGGGACTTGCTATGGTAAGTCAATGTACCAAATTTGAAGTCTCTAGGTTCACCCGTTACGACGCTATGAATGGCGGTGCAAAATACAGAAAATGGGGTAGTTTGGGGCACTTAGAGGTCACTCAAGGTCATGGGCAATGTCACCATTCGATAGAGTGCATACGACTTCCTATTTGACTTTAATAGAAACCATGCGTCTGTCTTGTACAGTTTTCGAGATATAGCCGGTTATTTGTCGAAAATCGACGATTTTGATCCACCCCACCTGCATTTGGTGCTCCCATAGGGGGTGACCCCGGTCGAATTTCGCGGAGATCTTTGGCTTCAGAAAACCAGAGTCCCCAGACTATCGTGTGATGTTGTTTGTGTGATCCTATGTTTAGCCGTTTTAGTAGAACTCCGACTTGTGATGGACGGACGGACGGACGGAGAGACGGACGGACGGACACAGGGCCATGGCTAGTACCGTGGATGCATAGCATCGCGCGGTAAAAATCCAGATTGGTTTTACCTTTCTGATACCGGCTCACACGGGTAGACCAGGAAAAAGGGCCATTAAACGTGTGTATGTAGCTTACCACAGTAACAAACCAATTCAATACCAGCCACCAATATGTTCACAGCACCATATTTGACAGCAAACTGTTATGAAAATAAAAACAAACCTATTATGCCAAGCATGTGCAAAAGAAGAGAAAAATTTGTACTCCTCATTACAGAAATGTTGCATCAACATGTTGCTACATTTCATCCTCTGAAAATATGTCATTCATCGCCAGGAGCTATGTAAGGTTGAACTATTTACAGTTCAAGAGAACCTCCATGAGATTTCTGTGCACTGAGCTTAAATAAAAATGATGCACTGCATCACATTATATAAAAACATTCATCTTTTAATATCTTTTAATGTATCAGTAAAATGCACTAATTTTGATAATTTTTGGCAAATAAAATTCCCCAGAAATTTGCAACAAGTGATTAAGAATAAGCCTACTGCACTTGTGAATTCTTCCACTTCTGCACAAGGCACTGCAGTGCAAAAATGTTACCGCAGTACCTTGTGAAATGCACAACTTCTCCATCTTGTTGAAGTCATATTGTTTGTCGAAAAAAATGGCTGAAAAATCACGTTTGGAAGTAGGGAACCTGGTGTGTGCAAACACATATATTAGGAAAGCCTATTATCTAGCATGTGTGGCCAGCCTCTGGTACATATTTTGGCCACTAGGGTGCACAACTCCAGGGCCAATTCAAAAATTCTTCTCTGTCACTCCCAATTTTGGGGACCAACTCCCAATTTCAGCATATCATTAATTACACAGATACTCTGCAGCAAAAACTTCAAAACAATACCTCCAGGCATGTTTGATTTATGACCTATGAAATTTTGCATTGAAATCAAAAGAAAAACTAATTAGAGAGATTTACTAGTCACTATTACCAGCCAAACTGTAGATGAGGTAAACATCCATGATGCATAAAAATCATAATCATAAAGAATTAATGTAATATCTTGCCATCAAATGGTCATTTTAAAATTCTGCTGAACTACAATGAACCCAACCTAATTTTGACATCCAGTTCCAAACCCATGTTGTAAAATTACCGATGGGTCTGACACAAACTTCCTTGGAACTATCTTCAAGGTGAAATAAAAATTACAAAAACTTAGAGTTAAAATGCACATTTTGCTCTAAATCCCAACAACATATCAAAAGTTAAGCAAAATCCATACAGCTTAATCAATTATGCCCATTAAACCAATTCAAACCAATATGCATCACACAAATGCAAACTTCATAGGTGCCAAATTCTAGGGAAGCAGATATAACAAAATGTGTACTTGGAAAAGTTTTGTATTACGATCGTCAATGTCATCTGCTAGGCAGCAGGAGCGATGTGGCCTCAGGCTATCAGTCTACAGTATCAACTTGTTATAGTACAACATCACAGCAAAAACACTGAGAACAAAGTAATTGACTGACCCCCTCAGACACCATCGCTTTCAACGTGTGTTCAAGTTTCTTGGTGAGTCGATAGCTCTGCAGGATGTCAATGATACCAATGAACAGCAACAGCCGGTCGCCTCGTGTATTGTTGGCTGTGATACCAGCAGACCTGCAACATGACAACATATCTACTGTAGGCGTGCTTAGAATGACTTTCTCAGTGTTGAAACTAAAGCTGCACAAATTAACAATTAATATGGAGAGAGGTTGTGAAAAAGGAATATCAAGCATGTAAACTGAACAAGGAGGATGCTATGGATCATAGTAGATGGAGGAAGTTGATAAAGGATGTCTGATGATCAGGGTGGGTGTGAGTGGGTACCCAGTCTCTTCTGGTACCCGGCCCACCCGGACAAAGGGCCGTTAAATGGTTGTGTGTGTGTTATTAACAGTTTATAAACTGAATCATCCCTATTTCCAGAAAACATGAATATCTTAGTTTGTCCCCGAGAACCGATGAAAAACAACTGAACAGTTGTCTTGTTGCATTACATGGCAGCTGTTAGCTGTTTTTGTGCCTTGGCCAACAACTGAAAAATTAACGTGAATTTTTGCAGCTATCAATGTTGCTACAGATTCTACAGACATAACACACAGCGTGGTCTGTGTGTGCATCTCTAAATTCCTGAAACAAAATAAATGAGTTTACATATTTTTGAAATAAATTTTGCTTCGTGCCATATATTTTGAAAGATGCAGTTTGAAAAATCAGAAATGCTATAATGCTTCAATCTATACGAAACTTTTTGTAGCACTCTGTACACATGAGGCTCATGATACATACGGAATGTCTATGCCATCAGCCATTTCCAGTGCTGTCGAGTACTGAGACACTTGTTGTTGTTTCCATGACCTCCATGCAGTTATGTCTACACACCACAGACACCATCATTTCCCACAAACTCAGCAAGTACAACACCAGTAAAGTCTTAAACTGTAATGTAGCTTTCCATCAATGTTACAGGAATGCATCCACCATCAACTATCATCCCTTCACAGTGACAAGGAGCTCATCTGTTGCAGAGAAAATGCATAGCACTCCATAATATTTGTAAAATATTCTTACTCAGAAAAGGCCATCAGAAGTCAACCAATGTAATGTTGCAATGTTAACTTTACTTTTTCTCTGTTAGCAAATAAGAGACTTCGTGATTATGTGCTACATAAGTCTCTATCATATGATCAACTACAAGCTGCAGGTTTGATTGGTCAAAACGCGATCATGTGACATTCACCATAACTGAATGACGAATGATTCATAAGCAGCAGCTAAGATCACAGTGATGTCACACAAATTATGTAGCATTGCAATGATGCATGGCCAAACTAACTGCAAGCAGCTCAAGTACAGTGCTGCCACACTCAACTAAGTAGAATTTGATTCGTAAATGGTGAGATGCTTATGAATGAAATAATAGCATGTGCGTTAAGTTTCGAGTTTGCATGTTGCCGAGGTAAGCAGAGGACGCCTCTCCAGATACACATACATGACTAGCACATGGAATGCATGACCAGACCACATTTCCTTGTTTATGTTTCTCAGACATCGTTATGACTGTTGCCTTCAAATTCTGTGGATCATCTGCAGGCTATATATTTACAGTCCAGATTCACTGGCAAATGCCCAGCGATGCTGGTGCTGCTGATGGCTTGCAGTGACAAACAGGGCACAGTGACCAGCAGTTACAACTTGTAATGAGTGCTCACAGTGACTCGTCTTAGTACAATGCAGTCCTCCCTCGATAAAACACATCTTGGACCATGGTGTTGTAATAACAAGCCTGCAGCGTATCCAACCTGGACTTCAGTAACAATTGAAGCATTTTAGTCATAAAATGCAGTTGGAGACAAAAATGACAGAGCAACCCTAAAGTGACAATCGCGCAATGTTTCGACAGAACGATAAGTCTGAGAGATGGTCAAATGGACACACCCACTGTACCATATACAGTACACTGTACCGTAACTTTGTAGAGCGTAACTATAAGCCAACAGCAATAAACCAGTGCTATTTAATAAATATGCAATATTAAACCTTCACTGTGCTCACAATCAGTGACAGTGTCTGGTGCCCGAGATTCAGTTGTCACATCAGCCTAAACCATTACACACACAAATACACATTCATGCACGCATGCACACACGCAGGCTCTCAGCATCCACGTTTGTCGAGCTATAACATGTTTTGACGACTGTCTTAAACTCCGAACTTTGAAAATTTCACCACAGCATATCAAAGATTCAAAGGGAAGTACCATCATGGGCTGAGCAGTAGAACCAGCCATGTGTTAACAGCACGCCAGCCCTGTGGTAACGGCAACTGGGCTGTCAATGGGAAATGGCAAAATTCGGACCCCCAACAGAATTCACACCCCTTAACCAATCACCAAAAAATTTGTCACAGGTGATTATGTTGGTCACCCCTATGGCTATGCCAAATTTGGTGCAAATCTGTCCACAGAGACTTTGTCGGCAAATGGGTGAAATATAACGAAAATTTTTGTATCTATGCCCTTTTTCAGAAACTCACTTACAGGTCAGACCGGTTGACAGATTTTCACGCTTGACAGCTCAAATGAGGCAGACTCGTGCAAGGGTGTGCCTTTTGGGGTTTTTGTTGATACTGTTTCCTACTTAGGGGGTAAAATCCCCTCAAAACCCTAATTTTGAGGTGTGAATAGGCGTTTTCAAGGCAAACACACAAAATACCTTAACTGCCATATTATCAAAGCTACCGGATTGATTCCGACCAAATTTTGCAAAAAGATAGAGACCCTGAAGTAGTCTTTGTGGCTGGTCCAAATACATATACAACAAGTCCAAGGCAGCAGACGGCCACCATTTTGAAAAGCCATTAAATTGTCATACCTCTGCATTGGTTTGGCTGATTTTGATGAAATTTGGCAGTGTGATGCATATTGGCGCCTTCAGCGAATCGACCATTAAAATTGCAAATTTTCAAAAATCCAAGATGGTGGCAGCCGCCATCTTGAAAATAAAAAATTGTGACTTTTCAACAACAGTTTGACCGAATGTTACTAAATTTTGCATGCTGGTGCAGACCGCCGCCATCTTGAAAACTGTTAAATCTCCATATTTTCACAACCGTTCCACGGATTTTTATGCAATTTGACACGATGACGCATCTTGGCCCTATTCAGCTGGCCTACCGTTAACCCGAAAATCCAAGATGGCGGCGGTGCCGGCGGCCGCCATCTTGATAAACACAACAATCGCAATATCCCAGCAACGGCCTGGCCGATCTTCACGAAATTTGGCATGATGATGCAAAACGGGTCTGTTAACCACCCACTTCTTCAAAAGTTTTTAATTTTCGAAAATCCTATATGGCAGACAGTTATAATCTTGAAAAATGAAAAACTGTTTTTAAAATTTTCTAGAATTACAGAATGAAGCACTACTCAAATTTAGCAATAAAACAGCAAACATAAATATTTGCCTTTAAAAACAAGAAAGAAACAACATCTCAAACTGACCTTGTCTCTGGCTGCCTGGTCAGTATTATGTACTGCCAGCAGCAAGCTGTAATCCATGATTTTGAAACTCTGCAGAACCTGTACAGAATCACAGCCGACCACAGCTGCCACTCAACTACTGATGCCACTCTTCATATGGAAACATCTGTCTACTGCCGGATAGACTTTGACATGCTGGATACCACACTACTGCCAAAGCAGTCACAGTCCAGTCAATAAGTGGAATAGCATCCAACTGCATGCACATTGAATATGTAGGATGTGGTTATAAATACTGCTTGCATAGTATGCAGAGCAGGGTCTATGTAAAGGTCACGGCATCCATCCGCTTGTCTGTCCCATCTATTGACCACAACAGCAATGTGTGGCGGGTTTGCTGCTGGGTGCCCTGCAGGCAAATGATATCGATTGACAGCAACGGATGGCGGGTGCCCAGCAGCAATGGTGCTGGCGCAGCATAGCGCACAGCTGCATGGCGGTCAGCAGCAAATGCAAGCAGTGGCACGTTTACAGCTGCCATAAAAGGTTGAATACCGATTTGTTTTGGTAGTATGGGTGATTTTCTACCCAGAAGAAAATGCCTACACTTTGGCCAATTAACTATAAATATAAGAAGCACCCTACCCATAAGGATATGCCTATACTATTACCAATCAGATGTGCGAGAACTATTTTATCTAAAAGAATATTCCTAATATTAACCATCCGATATGAACAGGTGGCCCTCTGTCTCTACAGCAGATGGCACAATAAGCCCCTATTCAGACCTATGGGCAAAGCTCCTTGCAGATACACACACACACACACACACCCGTTTAACGGCCCTTTTTCCGGGACTACCCAGGTCAGCCAGTACCAGAAAGGTAAAACCAATCTGGATTTTCTAGAAGCAAGAGACAGTGAGTGGCAGTGGCATCAGCTGGGCCATATGCAAGTCTGCACCTCGCTCCAGACAGATAACCACGCCAGCACCCCACCACTCAGTTTTTTACAGACGGATGCCCTTCCTGCCGCCAAACCAACAGCGTCAAAGCACTGAAGGCAGATGGCTAGCAGTGGCTAATAAGCATATAGAAAAACTCCCCATCTATTTAACTGCTAATGAATAACCAAAGTGGCATTTAGTCATATGCCATTTCTGAATATGAGTATTACATAGTCGGCAGTCCTATAAGACAACAGAAAATATTTCCTTAAAAGACAAATCCAAACTCTGTAAAAATGTAACTACAGTAAACATGCATCATCGTCACATTTGACAGTAGTAATACCTGGCTAGCTGTCAATCACACAATACGTAAAGTATGCATACCTGCTGAGGTATGACAACGGTAAAAAGGAAAGAAAAAATGGTGGTGGACAGCAGATGGTACAATAAGCCCCTATTCAGATCTATGGGTGAAGCTCCTATTGTGTTCTATTTGACAAAAAAAAACTCTCTGCTGTGAACAATGAATCAATCATCAGATCTCGGGTGCCAATCGTTATGTCACTTCTGACAACATCGCATCATAAGCACTTACAGGTCATCATAAGCACCTACAGTTCCTGCCTGCTCCAAAAATATGCAAAGTTGGCAGGCTGTGGGGACCCACGCCAAACCCTTATGCCAATCAATGTGAAATTTGGCAGTGGACTATGGACTTACCTAAGCCTACCCCAAATTTATACGGTGCCCAAGTATATGAAAACTGCACTGGATCTTCATTAATTTAAGAGCTTTGGTGTAAGAACATATATACTAACAGTAACAGTCATTGGATTGTGCCTCCTACTGGCAGAACTATCGGTCGGTCGACCACCAGATCCTACAGGGAAACGTCCACCAGGTCGACCATGTACCAAATGGACAGACAAACTCCACCGCGATAACAACAATGTTCCCATTGCGACTCTGTGGAGGCAAGCTATTGGTCGCAGTCATTCGAGAGCGACGCTACGGTCCGAGCCGACTATGCATTAACGACGACGACTGGCAGAATGAGGGCGCATCACAAAACAATCATCAGCATGTTTCCTGCCGTACATGGGCAGACTCAAACAAAAATGTTTTCAGTTGCCGACGGAAGGTATGAGTAGTGGTTGACTGCAGCAGCTTCAGCTGTTAACAGTCTATTCCACGCTCACAGTGTGGCGACAGAGAAAGCCCTACAGAGTTCTTACAGCATAACACTAACGTAAGTGCTAAATAAACAGTTCAGTCACTTTAACACAATACACAGCATTACAGAAGGCCAGAGAGACAGTCGGGCAAAACTGCTGTATCGGTAACATGTTCAGCGAAAATTTGCAACACTAACATGTGATAACAAATCTTACCCGACAATCGCGTTCTATTGTCTTCCTAAGTGCCTCGTGTGTTTCAATGTCCAGCAGCAAACCATCAGCATGCTGTTCCATGAAGTCCAGATCTTTATATGTTGGTAACGGCTTGGTGTGCTCGTGGTTTGACGCACGACGTTTATGTGTGCTGCCTTTGAGGTCGTACTTAGCATGAAGTTGAAGCGAAGTAGGAAGCAAATTGTTCATCACAACAAATCGGATGTTCTTTCCACCACACTGCATCAACACGACATTATGTCAGCAAACAAAAATAATCAAAACATGAAACACAAAAACCAATGCAGTGACCGAATAATATTAGTAAATTCTGTTCATTTAGCCACTCACAATCACAAGCAAGTTACCCAGTCAGGTATATATTACAAACACCTGAATCAATACATGAATCACCGATTTTGTCCACATTTTAGCCACAGTTATTCGTCACTTACGTTCATGCAATATGTCGACGGAAAAAAACTCTTGGCATCAGCAGTTCAAAGAAATAGTTCATTACGAGAGTTAGAGTCGTATTTACCAATAATCTCACCCTGTGTTTGTGTCTGTCTGTCACAAGTCAGTGTTCTATCAAAACGTCTGGACAGAGCTGGTGGCATGGAGGCATCCTTCAACCTAACCCACTGTGTGATATGAGGAAATTCAGATATCTATAAAAATAAAGGTAATTCTCTCTCGAACTCTGTCTAGTGATTCAGCGGCTGATGACACTGGCATCACAAACCCCCATCACTTCTTGCCTCATTAAAATTCAGTACGGTTTTACCTTTCAGGCACTGGAATACCCGGGTTGTCCTAAAAAAGATGAACGGGTGTTTTAAACAATCCTGTCCGCAATTACCAAAATATCACAAAACATAAGCAGAATGGTTGCCAAAGATGACTTCCCGCAGACCAATAAATTAAGTTATGCTAGCAGTTAGCAGACCAGCATAGCACAGACATCGCAGCAACTAGTAGTTTAAGCCATCTCTGGTCAACGGGACAGCTGTCATCAGTGGTGTATTGGGGGGTATACGCGGGTATACGCCGTATACCATCCTCCGGGGTTTTTTTGACAGCGTATACTCACCTCAGTGATCATAAATAAGCAGGGTACCTTCAGGCCCTTTGCCACGCCCCTTTGCGTATACCCACCTCCATTTTTAGCAATACACCACTGGCTGTCATGATGTGCCTTATAGCAACATGCCTTATAGTCAGCTGTGAGATCCACAGATGCAGGTTGTTCAGAGACTCGATGCCAATGAGGACGTTGCTGCTTATGGCCCTGAATGGTTCTGAAGTGATTTTGAGGCAAACCACAGATGAAGTGGTAGGTATAAAACAGAACATACAGAGAAATCATGAACATGAATCTTGTCGCTGATCATCTGTGTTATGTTAAGCGACGTTAAACTCCAATACCTGACCTGAATCATGAACAAGCAGAATGTTGACACGTCCACAGATGACAATGAGCACAAACTGACATAACCTGAGATAGCCAAACTGGCAGCCTCAATGAAGAAAATGTAAGTCTCAGCAAAATTCATTTAGATCATTGAAGTTGATCTGATTACTATGTCCTTGTAAGGTACCTAGAAGGCAGGAGACAGTGTAGATAACACTGTTGAGGAGAACATCAGCATCTTCTACCTAATCCAAATGCGCTGGTTGCCGTCAGCAAGGGCATGCGGGCAGTAAAACTTTGCACCAACAAAATCCTCCAGTTCTTAACTGGAGGTGCCGGTGAGGTACACATACACAGAGAAAGAATGTGCTGATATTGGTAACAAAATGATGCAGTTAGTAAATAACATACACTCACATTACTGTTGTTACCTGGTAGCAGTAAAGTCCATAGAATTTGGGCAGTAATGTTGCTCGGTTCTGATTCAAGTTCTACAAAACAACACGCATCAAGAAATAAACAAAAAAGAAAAAATAAACTAAAAGCTGCAAAACTGGCAGCATACCATACTCCCTACCCCATACAGGGAAGAAATTGGAGGAGGAGAATGAGAGCATGAAAAGGGAATGGAGGGAAAGAAAGAGGAAATGGAAAGAGATGGTAGGTAAGGAGAGGTGGCGAAATTTTGCTGAAAATGTTAATTTTGTGGGCCCATGTACCCACCCCCCACATGGCTGATCAAGGCCAAATTTGGCAGACAACAGACTCACAATGTCTGCTTACACGCCAAATTTCATCTAGAATGGTTTATTCTGTCGCCCTAAAATCTGTTGTTGAAATATATTTTAGTGACACATGGTGTAAAATGTTTTCACTGGAGACATGAATGGGCATGTCGGAAGCAATAATGTCGAATATGATGGGACACATGGTGGTTTTGGGTACGGCTCTAGGAACGCTGACGGTTCTAGGAAATTGGAGTTTGCAGATGGGCTAAATTTAGTCATCTGCAACACACTGTTTACGAAACAGGAAGCCAAGTTGGTAACATATGTAGCTGGTCCGGTGAAAAGTACAGTTGATTACATTATGGTTCG
>Ga0126331_1000623_pt1 | contig 10382 bp, 7 predicted proteins | sample InaspJWI98metaG_FD_96379 | JGI IMG/M metagenome (GOLD analysis project Ga0126331, IMG submission 96379) | Marine gutless worms symbiont microbial communities from Oahu, Hawaii - Inanidrilus sp. 2 OAHU.JWI-98 metaG | ecosystem: Host-associated > Annelida > Digestive system > Unclassified | place... | reverse complement strand
CCCATGCCAATCTCATTTAAAATTTAATGAAAAATCTACTACGCTGTTAATCGACATAAAAAATCGCCGTTCCTTCAGAATGTAGTAGTAAACACAATAAGCCTTCTGTATAAGGGTTGTTTTTCCACAGAGTGAAGTGTCCCTTTAATGTATCTCCCATTCACCGTTAACGTTAACTGGTCAGTTGTCAATTCACAAAACTACTAAATCTTGCTCACAGACGATCCATGCCGATGTGACCCACCATTTTCTCCAAATCGCGAAGCTCGCTTGGAGGTCCCATACGCCTGAAGTTCTTTTCTTTTGGCGGACCATTAAACGATGCAAAATTTGGCTTGTTCTTCAGTACGAGACTTTGGTTAAGTGTTGACATTGACAACAGTTAATATGAACGCTTTTTCTGTTTTCTGAGTGACTTACATTAGCCTCTCTACCGACCTAGGTCATCAGTTTTACGGCACGTATCATCAGGTCGCCACTATTTATTTAACTCACAGATCATAAGAACAAAGAACTGAACGTAGCCTGTACGGTTTCCAAAGTCTAAACACTCGTACCGACACATACATGTACGTACTAATAATGATCGAACGTCATAAAGCCAGAAGCCTTTATGCGGCGATATAACGCAGACAGTAGCACTGTTCGTTGTAATCAAAGCGCATAAACAGACGACAGAACGGCTCACCTGGTGAGACACGGGGCAGGTAAGTTTGATATAAGGTTGTCGAGCAAAATGACACGTGTAGGCCTATATGCGTGAGCAGCTAATAACAGTTGCAGCGGTCTGTGTGCATGCTGGCGAGTCGACAACCGCTATACAAGCCCATGCGAACGAGAGAGTAGGCGCGACAGTGTGGTGTGTATGCTATTCTCAATCGCCGAGGGGATTAGCAATAGGCCTAGCAGGTGCTCGAGTAGGCTCGTCGATGACAATAAACAGGTATTGAGTGTGCGAGCTCTGAGTGACGCCCGAGTCGCCGCTCGTGCGGCGAATCAGTCATTAATCGTAGGCTGCACCGGCAAGCGACGGCGGTTTTTTTGTTTATAACTGAGACACCATAATGCGCGGAATTAATAATACATGTAGCGTGGGTGGATCTGATTTTTTTGACTGACACATATGCCACTGATGTTACATAATCATGATTACTGGTGACTGAGAACACAAAGGCGCATAAGATGCAAACAAAGGGGTTTGTTGAACGGCCCTGCTGCAACATCACTGACTTCGTATGGAATGTCCCGGTAGGCCAACTTAGCTGTAGCGTTACTCAAAAATTAAAAAAAAGAAGTTTTACGCATTGGCCGAGAATTTTTAACCAAAATTTTACACACCTACTGCACGTTCACATCTACAAAATTTTATTCGATTATCTCCCACTTTGACAAAGTTACCCGGTATCGGTGATACGGAATATTAAGCGTGACCGTCCAGTGAATTGTTATATTTCACTAGAAAAAGTTAATTGCGAAAAATGGCGATAGCTGAGCAACGGTATGAACGATCTCCGCGAAATTCGGTACAATGACGCAGAACGGGCCCCCAATTGCAATGGCCGTTAAAAATTAAAATTTAAAAAATCAAGATGGCGGACTAAACTACCAACTGTCGATATAAACTCTACTATGTTGCGATATAAGACGCCGACGTGCTCTATAGCCATCGGCCAAAAGGTCCTCCGCGTCGAACAGGCAATAACAGATAACAAGCAAGATGTCGTCAGTTCAGCCAACCCACTTAGTTGTCGACACTGTCACACGGCGCCGGACAGACCGCTTTCAACGCTCACTACATCGGCGCGCTCCTGTTTTGTCTGATGTACAATGTACATTCGAGTAAGCACCCACAGACGGCATTCATTCATCCACGGATGACAACGTTCTCACGTTCGACTGCCGCGCAGTATTTAACCACTCGGAATGCAGCTGAGACTAAATTTCCCAGCATTTAACGAACAGACAAGTGACATTACTTCGTCAGTATTTCGAGAACAAGTGTCCAATTGCCCTTCTTAAGCAGTCCGCACGTCTAACACGAAATAAAATAAATACGAAATAAAATAAGTGGTTCTTGCAGCATTTATTGTATTTTATTAGAGATGTGCGGTAGTTTCACACCTGAAATAAAATAAATGCTAAAAGAAGCATTTATTTCACATAACTTTTATGTTAGCGATGACCCAAACCGCAGCTTACCCTCATGCTAAAAGCCAACCTCATCTGTTTAGACTAAAGTCAAAGACAGACGGGCACAGAAACCGTACAATAAATCGACATGGTCGGCTAACAATAACAGACAGACGATCATGTATGCCATTTAATTGACAATTAATACGTCGCGTTCGCCACAAACACAAGGGTTGGGGGAAGAACAGCAAGAGGTCGTGACTGATTGTTTCAATGCAGTGCAACAGTATGGTCGACGCACGGTACGACACGCGCCGCGGCCTACACATTCATATCAAACTGATTATTGCTCCATGTAAAACATGCAAATTATTCTCACTATTCTTCACCGCTCGCACTAGACAGCGAAGCAGAAGTCCAAAACTGAAATCTGTAGCCCAAGACGTAACAGTTCAATAGCAGTTAATAGCAACGGTTTCAACGCGCCAATAACATCTACGACTAAAGGACGTTTCCTGTACGCTCTCCCAGACAGTCCTGCAGGGGTCAGTCTGCCAAATGTTTTTGATGCACTATTAGGCGAAAAAATTCCCGAATGTCTTGACCATAGAATAAAAATGGTTAAATAGTGCTGGGAGACCACGGTCAGATTTAGTGGTGTTCAGATAGTTTGACCGAACCGGATCCCACAAATTTATGATTTATGAAAGTATTCAGATTCACAGATACCAAAACCAATTTCAGTCATGTTTTATAAATCAAGTACGCTGTAATGACTCTGCCAGTGGTCATAGCTGTTTAACACTAACAATTTTTTTTTTAATTTTATATACTAATAATTAAAAAATTATGAACGCAATATGCAAATTCCTTGAAATATCATACATGCACAGATCAAAATTACACATATCTGGCAGATCACCATTAACTCACTGTAATACACAGACACAAACTACACACAACACTGAATGTACAAATACACCAAACACTGACATTCATTCAAGTACTTTTGATTAGCAGATAAAAGCAACTGTCTAATGACTGATTCGCAATATCAAAACTCCAAAAAAATCACTGGGAGCAGATATGACAAATCTATACTTTATGAACGCAACCATCACAAACCACTGTCAATCTTTCCTTGAAACAGTGCAAACAAGCATTAAACTCTACAAGCAAAAGCTCTTAAACTATACATGCAAATAGCTATGATATGAGCAGTACTGGTAAAGGACATTAGTATAATGACATATGAACAAAATGTTAATAACAAACATCGAAACATCTTGACTAGGAATAATTAATCGTTAGGACGACTGCATTTTAACTACAAACTTAAATAACTGAGACTGCCAGTGCTAGACAAATATGAATAATATTGGTTACCAAGTGAGTTGCAGTTCTTAGGCCACATGACTGTATGTAGTCGAAATCTTTTTAGTAAAACTGGGTGTGTGTTGTTACATGCCACAAAGTGTTTACCAAAGCAACATGTAGACTGCTACAGAGACATGACAGGCTCATCGTGCTGGCTGTGCTTTCTGCCACAGGAAAGTGCTCTGATAAGCAATGACAGAAAGAATAAATTGTGACACAGAAAATAACATCAAAAAATTTCAATTCTACAACGATTCTCACAAAACCTGCACGGTCACTAACTGCACAAAACAGCCAAAATGCGTGAGAATACACTGACAGAACGTGTGTCCCATTTGTGCAAGACCAACGTAAAATTTAAAAAATAAAAGCTAAGCCTTTCCAGTAGTCCATGTTAGCATCACCTGGCTTGGCCATCATAAAAAACATCACAAGTCTGTTAATTCACTATGCCTGTAAGCATGTAATACTAAAAGGTGTGAAGCAACTGGTTAAAGCATATATCTATGTTCAGTGGTGACCTGAACTGCTTGCTTCACTGTCAGCCACCGAGAAGCTGTAGCAATTACAGCACAAATAAGGACAAAAATAATTAAATATGAAACAAATACAATGACAAAACCACCAGTCACAAACAACAGAAACTGCATCGCGATTTCATCTGTAAATTAGTAGGCTGCATGGCATGCACACAATGCAAACATGTGGCCTGTTGTTACAGATGCAGCGTGGTCTGCGTGTCTGTCTCTGTGTGTATGCTGGACACAACAGTGAGCCCTACAAAAACGGCTGAACTGTGGACTCAGACGGGCCCAATGAACCATGTATTAGGTGGGGGCGCAGAACACACCAAGGGAAGGGGCAATTTTGGGGGTCGTTCCTCCCACTGAAATGCGGTACACTACTCTGTAAGCAGCAAATGCCGCAGCAGCACAGGGCTGCAGACTTGTCTGCAGGGGACAGCGCATCACGGTGAAAGTGTGGCTTCAGAATGGACTCACCTGCCACGGGGGTGACAAGTGCAGGGGCGATGCGGCCTTTCGTCAAAATTCTTTGACCACTTGTCACTACTGCTGTTACAGCTGACAGATCTCCGAATAACTGAACCACTCAAAGCTATAAACAGACTTATACAACAAACTGCAAGGGTGAACAGTGAAATGCAAAACCACAGCAGGCTAAATGTCTGACTTTACAAAAAAACTGAGCAAATTCACACAGTTATGACAAGCACCACTGAACAACACCACACTACAGCACCGCACTGCGTCACAACACAGATTACTCATTTTTACCCGCACGACACTATGCTAGCACAGTATACGAGCAATGGCCCAGTGTCTGTGTCTCTCTGACACAAGTCAAGAGTTGTATCGAAATGTCTGGATGGATCGAGCTAGTTTTTGGCAAGGGATTCCCTTCGATCTATTCTACAGTGTTACAAGGAAATTCAAGTGTCTACAAAAATAAGGGTACTTCCCTCTGGAACTTTCATTCATTCATGCATATTCATACATTAAAAGTTGACATACTGTACAGAATTAAGCACGGAGAATAAAGACACTGTTATTATGATTAAAATACAAATACAAAAATCAATAAATGTCATAAACTCACCATGGTATGTCGATCATCGAAATGTGTTGTCAGCTTTACAAAGGGGGACGCTCAGAGCATGATAAACTGGGCCGTCGTCAGTCAACTACACTGACAATACCTGCAATGGTCAACAGCTAGTTTATCACACCGATTATCTACAATTCTGTCGTGCGGGTTCATCTGTGACAGCTGATATTTGTAATAATGCAGCATACAATGATCAGACATGCATGCACTCACACATATTCACTCCAGTTAGTTTAACTGGCTTTCTTTTCTGGAGTCGCTCCAGGCTGGCCATCGACCCATAATTGGAGGAGGTTTTCACAGGCCAGATGCCCTTTTGTCGCCCTAACAACGTGTCGGAGCACTAAAGGAACGCAAAGCACGGACTCCAACCAAGAAAAATGACCAACTGGCCTTAACATATCTCCACCCACAGCTGGACTGCCGAGGGAAGGCATGTCAGCATATTGCTCCATTTACGATGATGGCTATGTAACGTCACTATCAATTCAATACCAGTGCAATAGCAATAGTTTTGAACGTTGGCAATGATATATACAGCGACACTATTCACTGAACTTACAACAGTATATTGGAATTTCAAAACTCTTTCAATACTATACAAACAATGAACGCATAACTCCTTGCCATCAAAGAGGCAAAGGCAATTCAGAAGATCAAAAGTTTAATACTAAGTAAAACTCAACAGGAAATTTGAACACAAACAACAAAGCCAAGTGCTGACATGATAAAAAAAAATCCCACAGAAACAGTGTCACACAGGTCTTTGTTTTTCATGAGACTACTGTGGCTGTACAACTACCAAATGTCCAAGTATCTCAACAGCTCAAGCTACAAATAGACTTAGAGTGTCTATTTTGGGATAGTACATTCAACATAATTCTGTTATCCAGCAAGTCAACATCAAACACACACATCAAAAGTATCACATTATACAAAAAGATAAGATCTGAGGACAGAAGCAAAAACCACATCTCACTATTTGGCACCGTGGATCAGCAGATAAAAGCATAAAATAGTATTAACTTCCTGACATCTGGCGTTAGAACGTAAAACATCCACAAAAAACGCCAATGGGCAAAAGTACAGTGGAATCATTTCAGACAAGGTATGTAATGGATCAGGTACCAAATAATAGGATGCAGAATACTGAAATCAATAAATCAACTGAATTATCGAATATTTATCAGCAAATAACTGTGCACCAAAAATGTAACATGTCATGGCTTATGTTCTATGTTTTCAACTACTTAAGTCAAAACTTCAGTGGGCAATAAGAATAAGGGTCGTTCTATAAATAAGTTACAAAATGATACAGCATTGTTAATTTTGAAAATATCAAAAATCTGAAATACCGGTATACGTTATGTAGGAAATTTATTTTAGAACACCCTGTGAGAATTTTTTAACAATGATGATACTGTGACGACGATTAATAAGGCAGCATTGCCACTTCAATCTTCCCGTATGGAGAAGCGTGCTGTTGTTTGTTTTTTTTTGTGGGCTGAAGGACATAATGCAAATGCTATTCACAGTGAAATGCGTCCAGGGTATGCTATCAAATGGCCCGACAAAGAAAATGCTGGGTGGACAAAAATTTGTCTCAGATATGGAGGTGCCATGGGCCGTTCGTCAGTGTCTTGCGCAGCAGCCGACTTCGTGTTTTTACATGGGGCATTCACAAAGTTGTTTAAAGATAAGGCAAATGTTTAAATGAACTTGGAGGATATGTTGAAAAATGAATCCACGATGCCAAAAGACTTTACACTTGAAGTTTTAGACAGATAAAAAATTTACTCACATTTGTTTAACTTGTTCATTTTTACTTGTTACTCCTAGGGCTAATAGTGTTGCGGTGGCGGCGCGGGAAAATATTTCACAGGGTGACTGTGCTTTAAGCACCAGTGACGTCATAATAATGAAGCCATTGTTATAAAAATTCCTGTGTGAACAAAGAAATAAATTTCCTACAAAACGTATATTTAGTACTTTTGATATTTTAAAAATTATAACCAAAATACACCCATTTTGTAACTTATTTATCGAACGTTGGTTGGTTGGAGTAGAGTTCAACGCCCCACTTGATACAATACAGGTCATTTCGAACGACCCTCATATATTAACATAATATATTATGTTCCTTTACAAATACTTTTACACTCTATTTTAAACAGTTTAAGTTTACAAACGGCAATGGTGGAAACTGTTTATGGAACAGATGCAATAATCGATATACATAAACGTGACAGTGACAGCAGTAAAGCTACAATGGATAGCAAAAACAGTCTGCATAGGTAACTTGCTGCAAAATACTTACCAACATTCAACACTGATACACTGTCATCATCAGCAAAACACAATGTTAACACATTTTTACTCACAACCAATGGAAGTTACATATACTGCAAAGCCTCATTTTAGTTAAAAAAAGCTTATATGTATCCATTTAAAAACTTCAACAAAATACATTTTTGTTATGTTAATACTGTTGTAGTCCAACATCTCTTTCACAGTGCCTGGATACTAATAAAACTGCGAGTGAATGGGCAATTTAAAGGACACTTTCCGCAATCTGAAAGAAAGGGTCTTTAAGCAGATGCATAACTTCTGTAATCTGTAAAGCAACTATGTAATAGTAATTCTGGAATAAGCTGGTCAATGTAGAAAAAATGGTTAGCACATAAGGCATTTCAACATAAAACATGAAATATTACCACTGACTAACAAGCAACAACAACGACCTGAACAGAAAAATTAAACGCAGTCAATAACAACTTCAAAAAAGAAGCACGCCCGATCTTTGCCTGTGTCATGGTTAAAAACTGTTTTATGACGTAACTTTCCTCAGACATACTCTTCATATACAGTCTATTCATGAAGATGTTGTGATCACAAAAATGGATTTGTTGTACCATCACGGCGAAACATTGCACCATTCTGTACACAACATCAACATCTGTCATTCCTTTATGCATTTACACCACACTCTCAGGTTTTAACTAACAATAATTCTCTTCCACAGTAACTTCAGCATTGTACTATGACCCTCAAAAAAGCCCTTGATAATTAGAGCTGGATTTTTACAAGCCAAGTGCTCCTCATATCACAAACTTTTTCATTCATTACCAAAAAAATTAACTATACTACTGTTGGTGTTTTGTATTTCGTGTTTGTGTGTCCATATGTCAAAATCATGCACCGTGTCAAAATGGCCGATCATCAACAGCTGTCAACTGTAGCATTGTGACTAGTTTCTCAAAGCAAATGTGGAACAAAATAAAAAAACCACTATAGGATATCACAGTAAATATTACATAGACAGTGTAAAAATAGTAATTTCACACCAAGCTGAGGTTTCTATGCACTTATCTTTCCGACTTGGGAATGTCAATGCCACTGGCCGATACCAATTTATACTACCTGAAGTTGCCTAAGGTTGCTGTGTCACAGCATGATGGTTGCAGAGAGGTCACATATGAACACAACTCAATGCAATCACAGAGGATAAAATACAACTACCAGAAATGGATTAGCAGGATGCATCTGGCCATGAAAAGCAAATGATGCTTGCTGCTGTGGATTCGGCAGTTGAAACTGTGCAGCGGGTGGTGCCGAGAACGCTGGTGGTGGGGACGACATTACTGGTGTGCCAAAGGAAACATTCGTGACTGGAACATAACAAGGTCCAGAACCCATCTGGACGAGCATGTACTGAGGTGATGCCTGCACAGGCACTGCTGCAGGATAAATGCTGCCTACAGCAAATGGATTACTGCCGACCGCTGCAGTGCTCACTACACCAACGCCGGTGGCTGTAGACGAAATATTGGAACTTGGCAGAGCAGAATCTAAACCAGCAAACAGATCACACACACAGAGAAATTGTCAATGCTACTTGTGGTCTTTCAGTAAGGAAATTACACATTTGATCAATAACTGGTGCCTTCTGTGTTGTGTTCATTTTGCATGAATCTGCTTTAGCAAAATAAACATAAGACTCTATAACTGGGCAACCACAGGGATGATCGACCATGACATAGAAAAGCAAACCAAACTTTAAAAGTATAAATAAAGAGACCGTGAACTATTTTCTAAGTCCTACACCGACAACAGGAGTTTCCATGTCTGTGAGTACTTCCAGCCCCTGTCAGTGGTTAGTTATTTGCATATCAAAAACAGCTTGAGATAGGCTTAGGCATTTAGTCACATGCTGACACAAACAAACATACACACAAACTATACGAAAATCAATACTAGAAAAGCGAAACAATTAGTCACTTGGCTAGAAGTGAACAGAATTGAATGTCACTACCGAACACGGGTAAATGGAAAACATGAAAACATAGTGTTAACATCGCGCATTCCTGCATAATTCCTCAATGACTGCAGGGGCTGGTGGAGATTTATAGCTTACTAGGCAGGCAGCCCACATGTGACTTGAATCATTAACCCAGCTCAATCAGCTGCCATTACTTCCTGCAAGGCATGAGGTTACCTGCTCGACTTAACAGCATCACCAACCACAGCACGGTGAACATGTACACTGGACACATGTGCCAAGGATCAAGCTAGTAACCTCTAGATCGTTAGATCTATGCCTTACCTACTGTGCCATCACACCACACCTGAAATTGCTACTCACTGGATGACAGGATTTAAATTACAGAATTGCACAAAATGAATAAAAAGCATGCATATTGTAAGCAATCAGATACAATTCCCTAAAAACGATAGTCAAAACAAGCAAGTACAAGGTTCTGTGCCACACAAAACAAAACATGCAACAAGTTATTTGGGAATATTAGGAATACTTTATACTTCTTAGTTACACACACCGAAGCTGCATTCTATGTAAAAGGACACACAGCAAAACTGATTACTCATTTTTTATTAAACCAATAAAAGTGTTGTACCATGGCAAGAAAAAAGAACATGTAGTAAGCTTATAATTGTTTGAATAGTCAGCTGATTTAAACTAACTTTCATTACATAAATATTACTTATTAATTTCGAAATAATGGTTAGGCTGCAGCGCAGGTAGTTCCAATGTCGAATAAGCCACTAACTGGTAGGGACCTGCGAAGCTTCGAGATTCGATTCGAATTCGAATCGGCCGTTCCGATTCGATTCGATTCGACAGTGAAAATTTTCGAATCGGCCGTGTCTGCCCATTGCTCGTAGTAGTCAGACGACTCAAACCATTAACGGCGCTTAGTGGTACAGTATACAGACTCGCTAGCTCTATGAGT
>Ga0126331_1000622_pt1 | contig 10383 bp, 7 predicted proteins | sample InaspJWI98metaG_FD_96379 | JGI IMG/M metagenome (GOLD analysis project Ga0126331, IMG submission 96379) | Marine gutless worms symbiont microbial communities from Oahu, Hawaii - Inanidrilus sp. 2 OAHU.JWI-98 metaG | ecosystem: Host-associated > Annelida > Digestive system > Unclassified | place... | reverse complement strand
CAGAGGCGCTGGGGCTAGGCAGTGTGCTACTGAGAAAAGGGAAGAGAGAAAGCTCGGGAGAAGACGAATGTCTTTAGCCTAGACTTAAACACTTCCTCCCCTCTCACCTGCTAAATTTGGCCCACCCAGCGTGCATGACCAGTTTACTGCTAATCAGCCATCATTTCGTTAAATCTATTAGTACACATTTCGGGAGTGGCTCGGTAGCCGAGTGGTTAGCGTGCTGGACTCAGGCGCAGAAGGGCCCAGGTTCAAATCGCAGTCGCAGTAGGCAAGCTGTTCACACCCATTGTGCCTCTGTTCACCAAGCAGCAAAATTGGTAGCAGCCCTCTTAAGGGTTGCGGGGTTACTGCAGGCCTGGCGGAAAGTAATGGCAGCCTACAGCCGGGTTTATGACTCACGTGACCACGTCATCTGCAGGCTGACTGCCAAGAACCGGGATCAGCTCCGGAACCCTACGCTCGGCAATCGAGTATGTGCTACATTTACCTTTTTACCCGTTTCGGGTGTACCTCTTTTAAAGTTACAGAGGGACAGACAGGTCTTAATCATATAACATCATATAACTCAATCGGCAGAAGAACGAACGTGCTGGTGGTCACGACAACGGCAGAAAATAGGCCCAACTTGCCTGATGCGTGACGAACGGGTCGGGTTCATGCAGGAGCGAAGAAAACAGCTGAAACAAGTTGATTTTTTCGCGCGAAGCGTAACTGCCGAACACGTCCACCCTGCCTCTGTCTTCCTGTATAAAACACGAAGCATTTCAGCAACACCGTCGTCGGTTTTTTTTGGGCCGCAATACATGTTGGTCTCACATGACGTTGCTGCAACGTTTTGTAGCGCATTATTTATATCCAACAAAATGCCGACAGGCCCGACAGCAGCAGTGCCTATATCTCTCCTCGAGATCGCGTGTTCCCAGTCCAGATCCGGCTTATGGCCATAAAATGAATGAAAAATCACGGAACTCGTAGAACTTGTGTCTAAAGTATTCCATATTACAGGTGATAATGTCAGCTTTGTTTGTAATGTGACTGAGGCTGTGCCCTTCTGTGAACTCCTAATACATAGAAATGTTACTTTCTTGAAGAAGCTATACAGAAATTCCACAGTCAGCACTTGGTTATTGGCTACCCTTGGTAAAATGTATTATCTGACATTTTGTAACTTTAGGCATTAGGCCTTAGCTTTGAATTAGCTGTATTGTCTGTCTGTCTGTGTCTGTCTGCTGTGTGGTGGACGAATAAAGATTGTTAAGATTGTTAAAACTACTACATGCTTGTAGTAATAGCGTAAAGGCGACCGCGGCTTTACTCGCTTCCTTCCCAGCAGGCCTTCCAATCAGCTTAGAGCCTTCCTTTGTGCGCCTCAGCTCGACTCGGCTCTTCTGCTTTACTTACAGCTCCGTGCTGATAACCGTTGTGTGCGTTAACGAATCATGTTTAGTTACTTACAAGGCCGTCCGCATAGTGCGCGGTAAGCGTCATAAAACGGTCCGTCCGTTCGTCAGTCGGTCCCATCGATCGACAGCAGCAGCGCCGGCCGGCGGGTTTGCTGCTGAGAGCGGGCGCTGGCCCGCAGCAGATATCGATCGATAGCTGCTGCTGCTGCTGCGCGACACGCGGGCCGCGTAAATCTTGGCCCGGCTGTAAAGAGGTCCAACACACTTGTCTACTTGCTATTTTATTTGTTTACTCGTGGACGCGCACCTGCAGTATGTCGTCGACGAGGGTCATCACGTGACGCCGATGTGACGCGGGTTCCTTGACCGTCCTCACCAGGTGAAGAAGCGTACGAACCACCTGCACAAAACACGATGAAAGTGAGTAAGCAAAGAAGTAAGCAAGCAGTCTGTATAAGCTTATCGCAGAAGTCAAAAAAAAGAATGAGGGCGCGTGTATGTCGTGTACAGTCTGCCACGGGCGTTGCCGTAGATGGACACTTCTGCGCCAATTTTGTCAGCTGGCGTCATTTAAGAGATTAACAATTAAGTTACCACTATTTGAGTCTAATTCTGATAGCTGTCGAACAGATTACGGCGCATTCCGCGATGCGATGTGGATGGCTTTCAACTGCAAGCGATCGTTAGCCGACAATGCCCAGTTCAATATATCTTCAACAAGTTGTAAGATTTCGATTTGTTGTATAAGTTACACAAGAAATCGCAACATCTCGCGGTACTGAAGATAACAACATCATAAAGTCTACAACAAGTCGCAAAAACCGTCACAAATCGAAGTAGCGGTAATGAAGTTTGAGCACCAGACACAGTCGACACATAGGCCTACCTCGTCCGGCTTATCGTAGATGAGACGCGCTCGCTTGACAAATTCACACGGGGTAATGTCGAGCATCTCTAAGATGGCCAGGTCTTGCTGCGATATCAGCTTCCTTCTGCAACGTCGTCACAAACGACGTAACATTTATTAGCTCATGCACACCGCGTCCATAACGGAAAGCGTAATCCAACGGTCTGAAGCAACGGACTGGTGTCTGTCCGTCTGTCTGTCCGTTTTTCTGTCCCGTATTTTTTAACGTTAACGCGGTTATGATTAATTAGCAGTGCCCGAGGCGGCCAGCGTACGTACGGAAAGTAATGGCAGCCTACCGCCGGGTTTATGGCTCACGTCACCTGCAGGATGACTGCCAAGAACCGGGATCAGCCCTAGAACCCTTCGCTCGGCAATCGAGTATGGGCTATCTTTACCTTGTTTACATGTACATTTACCACTCACACACTAACTGTTGTGTATACTGAGAACTGAATTTAGGGCGAACAGACAACAGCTGGGGTGTAGGAATTTCACAGTCAGTTCTTCAACACGCAGCAGACGATTGCTTACTCGAAGTAATCTTGCCAGTTGATGGGGAAGCTGCGAGCGTCAGCGGCGTCCGAGGCTAACGCGTTCATTGTCACGAATCCACGTCACCTCTGCGAACCTCTGTCACATTGCGTCAAGCATTTGCAACATCACAGCAAGATTTGTTTGCAGCACTTGAACTAGAGTGAAGTGAACTGAACTGACCTGTAACAAGTCGATTCAGTTAAGCGATGCGTTCACTGGTCACGCACGTCAGCGTCACGACTTCATTAAACAAGTATCAGCTGTCGTTAATTGACCCGCGCGACGGAACGTGCTTTAGACAGAGCTTGATTATTACTGTGATAAACTACAGCGGTCGAGCGCCGGAGCTCGGAGGTATTGTCAACTGTTGACCGACGACGGTTCAGTTTATCACGCTGTGAGCGTCCACCTTTCTCAAGCATCTGTTGATAACACATTTCGACGAGCGATATGCCGTGGCGAAATTTTCTAAGTCCGGAGTTTAGGAAAAAGTTCCAGAGGGAAGTACCCTTTTTGTAGATACTTGAATATCCTTACAACACAGTGCATGATTGGTCGAATGAAGCCTCTATGCCAAAAACCAGATTGATCCCACCGACTTGTGACAGACACAGACTGACAGACACAGGGCCATAGCTAGTATACCCGCGCTAGCATAGCGTCGCGCGGGTATCAAGTAACGACTTGATTGGTTGCAGCGAAACTAAGACATTGGTGGTCAGTCAATTCTAGAGTTCGCGAACTGGGAGTCAGTTCAGTTCGTGTGCTGTGAACCTTACAGCACTACACTACGCTACACTAAATATAACGTTTGAAAGCTTTCAGTGTTGACGACGGGGCCGGTAGCAAGCAAACTGTTCTACTCTGCAGGCTCCCTGAAACCGTTATCATTACTGCCGCGTTTCACTCGATTAGCTAACAAAACAGTCAGTTACAAAATGTCTTAGTAAGATTACATCGCGCTCGCTGGAAACTGCTTAGCAGCTTAAGCCATGTATTGTGGTGGTTGGTGGCGTGTGTTTTTGTTCGAGCGCAACTCCTTACACCAGTCTCTTCTCTTTATCAACACTTGTTTATTTACAGCATATACATATTTATGTACAGTTTCCTTCAACACGTTCCACATCAGTCATTATTACGTTTACTCAACACGCTAATCCACATCACCATGAGTGTTTAAACTTCGACCATCGAGTGCTACAAAATTACGCATATGTAGTCGAACTATTTCTTCAATTACAATAGCCTGTTTTCATTTGTTGTTCTAACCACAGACATTCCGACATCTTTCTTGGAGCAGGCAGTGTGCTGTTTTCGGTGGTGTAGACTAGACTGACGTAATGAAATTTGGGACCTAACGTATGGAACATTAACAGTATACGCTAAATATCAGCCCAACAATGCAGTGACTAACTAAAAATGCGACATCTATCAAGCAGCCTTGTCCAATATGCGCTACATAATTACACAGCGGAGTTGCCAGAGAGATAGAATTCATACTTGTTCCAACGCATTTCTGTCGCGATACAGCGCTTCAACTCTGTGTTTATGCACAATATAATCTCACCGTTGACCTGCCGGACCTCTAGCCATCCAGCATATTCTGCTGTAGTTTTTTTGTTCTTATGACCTCGGGGATCTTTACTACATGGGGTAGAAAAATATGTCAAAGCTAGACTGAGGCCTACATCACCTTGTAGTCAAAGTGTAAGCCTACAGTAGCTTACAGACCGTGATGTTTCCAGTGATACGCGAAGACGCAGAAACAATCGCTTTGTTCTCGCTGCCATAGTGACGACAGACGACCATAGTAACGGCATCATGACGTATTTATTGTACTTCAGTACGGTACAGATAAAAAGACCTCTTCCTGGATTATATTCTGACAATATATCTCTGCTGATCCTTGCACCTCGGATCACAGCACATGACGCTGCCCGCTAGCTGCTAGCGAATATCGAGCGACATCTGCCGACGGCACCCGGACAAACCAGCTGTACGTCGCTGCTGCTTGCTGGCCATCAATCGACGGGACAGACGGACGGACGGACGGACGGACGGACAGAAAGACACCGTACCGTTACATAGGCGCTCAGAAGCGGGCAGTGTCAGTAAACAACGTAGAGCAATGTTATACGCCGCAAACTGCAATATTTAAGATGATCAGATCAGTAAAACGTTTTAGCGCGTGATCGTCCGCGCTTGCTTTCATCTTACATTACTGCATTACTACACTAATTGAAGGTCTTGCATGAGCCAAGCTTTCTACTTTCCCAATTTGTGTTCGAATGCTGAACTGGTCGGTGCGACGTCGATTAAAGCTTTACATTTGTGAACATTGACTTTGAGCTAAAAATTTGGAAACTGCAAATCGACTACAGCCATGCCGGTCAGCATGACCTGACATGACATGACACTGGTGAGCAACTCACTACCGCAAACTGTTCTCAGTAGTGACTCTGTTGCATTTTTTAAGCTTAGGCTTAAGACATTCCTCTTCTCTCAGGCTTTCTCTTCTTTCTCTGCTCACTAACACGCTGCCTGTCCCCAGCGCCTCTGAAGTTACGACCTTACGGCGCTATACAAATCTATTATTATTATTATTATTATTATGCATTTAGACTCAGTACAGCAAAAAGAAGCGAGAGGAAGCGAACTTATCGTAACGGAACCATAACCTTTTCGTTTCGCTTATTACTTCATTCCCGATAGGGAAGCGGGGTGTTGTGATGAGCGTGTCCGTCTGTGTGTCTGTCTGTCCCCGATCACATCTTCCGAACTACACGTCCGATCTTCACCAAACGTTTTGTGCATATTACCTATGGCCATGCATGGCTCGGTTTTCCTCTGGCGGCGTAGTGATATGTTATGTACCTCCGGTTTTACGAATGACGTCATATTTGCTCATAAGCCAAGGTTGCTCGACGTCGTCGCCCAGCTGAAGCGCATCGCACACGCAGCCTTAGGCTTGGCTATAAACTGTGTGCGCAGTAATACCAGTTGCAGGCCAACGGACGCATGGGTGTACTTTTCGGGCGCTAAAAGTAACTTGCCAGGTGGCAATACAGGGGGCGGAGTCTGCGGTCTACGACAGCCTTGTTTTCGTTAGTGACACCGGTTAGCAACGGACGTGAAGCTCAAGCAGGCAGGCGACGGCGTGAAGGGCAAGTGACGCGTGACGGAGGGTGATGCCGGCGGCGGGCGACGTGGCACTGGCGGGGTGGACGGTCGACGCCACGACCTCGACGTTATTCATCATCGTCGTCGTCGTGGTCACGTCGACGGTCGTCGGTCGCCGCCGCCGGCGCCGTATGAACCGGAAGTAGATCGCAGTGACGTAAGCAACAGCTTTTTCTCGCAAGACCAAGACCGAGGCCAAGACCAAAGACATCCAGACCAACAGTCAAGGAAGGGACCGTAATGGGATATCACTGCAATACAAGCAACCTAGCACAAATTACTTAACGAAGACATGTTAACAGCAAACAAACAGCAACGATTGTCACGCTTCTAGGGCTAACAGCAAAAACACGCAAGAAAGTGGTCTTGATGCAAGATGGAGTGATAACCGAGCAGCGATGTAACAACAGCGAGACCATATTTGCAAGACCAAGACCACGACCGCCCAGAAGTGGTCTAGAGACCGAGACCTGAGGAAACAAACAGCACTGTTAGATGGGGAACCGGAAATAGATCCAGGACGGGTCGGGGTCGGACAGCTGCGGCAGCCGGCGCCGGTAGACCAGCGTCAGCAGGTGCCCGGCGGACGAGTGGCGGAAGTGTCGACGACGACCACCGTGACCCTGGACCACGTGACCCTCGACCACGCCCCGTCGACCACAACCACGTGATTTCCAACCACTTGACGCTAGACCACGCGATCCCCGACCACGTGACCCTGGATCACGCCCCTCGAGTCGCTGACCCCGGCCGAACCACGACGTCCTCGGACGCAGATCGTCAGCGACGACGGCGCGCGGTCGGCGGCACTCTGCCGCAGGACCGACAAAGAGTCAACCTGGTCGTCGTAGACGTCGAAGTTTTCCACGCAGTCGCTGCCTCTATCACATATCAGTCACATTATATTAGCGTGTTGTGACTCTTCACTTTTCTGCAGTATACAAATACACTTAGTTACTTATTACTTACTATACGGCATCTCGATCCAGAAACAGACAGATAAACAGACCACGTCATTGCGTATGTAACGATAGGTCGCATATACAGGGTGGGCCAAAATTGGTAAGTATTCGGTTTGGCAAAGTTATAAGCAAGAACGTGATTGTCTCGTGTACTTTCTTCGTTTTTTTAGCAGTGTGTTGACCGGGCGCGCAAAGCGCTCTTGCTTGTAACTTTGCCAAATATTCACCGATTTTCACTCACAAACTCAGCAATAAACCTTTCTGAATTTGGCTATTAACAACCCCACCACACCTTAAATATCTAGCTACACTACCTTGAAGCTGGTGGAGTGGCATAGTGGTAGAACGTCGGTCTCTGGCTTGCGAACTTTCCCTGTCCTGCACTCGACCTGCAGCTGATGGGTGACCACTAATGTGGATAAACCCTCCGCTGCAGGTCAGTCAACTAGGCCAACTCAGCCTTTTATCCTTTCTGGGTCGATAAAATGAGTAGTAAGCTGGAATCAGATATGTGCTGCCGTTTACACGTAGCGCCATCTGGTGAAAGCTACGGAGGTAACCACAGACCTGGCAGAAAGTAATGGCAGCCTACTGCCAGGTCTATGGCGTGATTCACTTCACGTCACCTGCGGGCTGACTGCCTGTACACCGGGATCAGCTCAGGGCCTAACGCTCGGTAACGAGTATGGAAAAACTTTACTTTTTACCTTTACACTACTTTGTATCTTGTCGTTAATGGCTTGTTTTGCTGACATCGATGAGTCTGTGGCCCCGCTTTTCTGGCCCACCCTGTATGCTATGCATGCGTAGTCTTGCCTTGAGTGACAACAGGTTGTCACCAAACACTTTGGAGCAGAATCTGAAAACGCGCATCTCTTCGTGTAGCAACGAACACTAATTGTTAGCAAAGTTGCTCTGGCGTTCTTGCACCATGCAACAAGCGTCAAAACTTGCTTATCAACTTCTTTTCTATTTAGGCACTTTTCGCTGCTTGACTTCGTTCGGATATTCACATCTGCAGCGATTGTTTAGGACGATAATTTCCAATTTCTATCGTACTCACGTCTGACGTTTTTGCTCGTGGTGGTGTGTGACCAGATGCAGTCGAACTCTGTCGAAAGGCGATTCGGCGATGAACGAGTACAGGCAGGTGGTGGCGTCGCGCAGGACAAAGTCCGGCGTATGGAGCTCGCCCTTTATGGATGTCGTCGAGCGGAACGACCAGTCACACAGAGTAGCGTTGGATTTCGTGCCGCCCTCGTGATGGCCTTAATCCGCGTGCAAAATAAAATTAAACAAAGTAGCCTAAAGGTGAAATAAATGTTTATTCTAGCATTTGTTTTATTGTATTTTACATGCGCGGGCGGCTCAATACGAGAATATGACAACCGCGAAGATATTTACGACTGACGAAACATAAACAGTTTGACATCATCGCATTCAAATTATCCACAATAAATGATTCAAACAAAGCAAATATATACAACAAGTTGCTACAATAATGGTAGCGACAGCCCGCATCGCCCCTGCTGCGTGCTGATGGTTGCGTCCAGCGGGCGCGAAGACTGATCGAGCTGGACTCGTACGTTGCCCAACGGGTGTGGGTTACACGTCCTCCTAAATTGCCCCTTTCCGTTGGAGGATCGGGGTCTTCATCTAAAAACGTACATGGTTCCTTGGGCCCATGCGAGTCTACCCAACCCCAAACGGCATCCTGACCCATTCTACCCGGCAAAACGATGGATCTGCCTGAGCGACGACGGCGATGCGGCTGTCGCTACCGTTACTCTAGCAGGTGGTTTTACTTTTCCATCGGTCGACGACTTGCAGCGCGAAGCCTGAGTGGTTGAAGCTGGTCGCGCTGCGAGGTGCGCTGTGAAAGACTACGAACAGAGACGTGCCGGACGAGACGAGGTGAGCACCGTGACGACCACAGAATCGACCAATCAGCGGCCACGACGACGTCGGCCCGTCGTACACAGCCAAATAATCCTCCGTGCAATTCAAGCTGCACACGCAGAACGCATATTTGCTACAGTGATGGCAGCGACGCCCGCATCGCCGTCGCCGCATAGATCCTTCCATCGTATTAGCCAGTAAACGCACAACTGAGTAGATCTTTGTCGACCTGGACTGAGAGTCCGCGACCACGGCCAGTATTATCGCGACGTCTTACCCCCTCAGCTGACGCTGCCAGCAATCAAGCACGTCGCAGACACCACTGACCTCGAGGCAGCCAGTTAAATGAGCCGGACGGCTTTTCTGGTAGGCTGCCGCCATTAGTCTTACCTATTTAATATTGCATTAATTTCAAGGCAAATAAATATGCTGATGATGACGACCTCGGTCTGATGTCGAGAAACACTGGGTCGGCTGCGTCGTACTGGCTGTCAGTCATGACCAGTTCTACGCGCGACTCGCGGAAGCTGGTGATGAGGTAAGAACAGCGGACGTCGACAGGGTAGATGTCCGGGAAGCCGGGCGACACAAGCCGACATGCGCCGACACAGTCGTCCACTGCGATCAGCCAGTCGCATCCTGCCAGCCAGACAACAACGCAACGTCACTGTCAGTGTCAACGGTAGATTTATACAGCGCATGATCGTAAAGCCTCTAATGCACCGTGTACGCTAGTAAAACGAGAAAAGAAAAGGGTTTAGGTAGCGGCCGGAGCTGTCAGAGGAACGTGACAGATCTCGCAGGGAGTCGGGTAACGAGTTCCCGGCCGCCGGGCCAGCCAGCCACAGAGAAGGCCCGACGACCGAACATCGAACGCCGGTGTCGCGGTACGAACAGTTGGTGTCAGCCGGCGACTGCATGTGCTGCCGACGTACACATCAGAGCCAACCTCCGCACCTGCCCGGTGCTGCCCCTGGTGAGCCATTTTCAGTAGTAGCCCTATACATGCGTAGCCGTTGCCCGGCTAATTATGATGATGATGATGATGATAAAATACTTACAGCAAAGTAAAATTTCGAGATATGATACGACGTCGTTCGCTAAACCGGAAGTACATAACGTAGGCTCCGAACGCCGCTAGACGCCCTAAATGAATCTCAACTTTTTATCACGCGAAAACATTCATACAGAGTCTCTTTCGGTCCACCGCATCATGGGCTGTGTTGCAAAAGCCTCAACGGATTGATCTGGGCTGGGTTCGTATCAGATATTCTCTGCCTTTTCTATGAAGGTTCAGATCTTCCAGTGGGATATCTTCGTTAATGTGCCTCAGAGATCTGGACACAAATGTCGGTTTCGACAGAGCAACCTGTCAGTGGACCAGTCGCGTGGAACAGTTTACCTGTGGCACTGCGTTCAAGTGACGTCACGGAGGAGACTTTCAGAAGACATCTGAAGACATTTCTGTTTAACTGTCTTGACAATTAGTTAT
>Ga0126331_1000621_pt1 | contig 10384 bp, 4 predicted proteins | sample InaspJWI98metaG_FD_96379 | JGI IMG/M metagenome (GOLD analysis project Ga0126331, IMG submission 96379) | Marine gutless worms symbiont microbial communities from Oahu, Hawaii - Inanidrilus sp. 2 OAHU.JWI-98 metaG | ecosystem: Host-associated > Annelida > Digestive system > Unclassified | place... | reverse complement strand
TTGGAGTGGACTGATAACCACAGCATATGCCATAACGGACTTGTCAAAGTGCAAAACGATTCAGTACTGTGAATTGTGGTGATGTGTGGCCAGTGTGGGTTATATGCAAAACATATAATTATAATATAGTCCAGTGGAAAATAGTGGGCCCATCAGTGATTCTTGCACGAAGGCCCACTCGCCATTTGGCCGCCACTACCACTTTTGCCCACAAGTCGTATCACCTGACCGTTAAACAATCATACGTATGAAATCCCCGACTTAGATTTGTATGACTTTCAGTGACCTTGAATGTCATTCATCCTTTTTAACGCGATTTCCCGTTGAGCATTGCTTGACAAGATTTCACCCGAAACAAAGCGTTGCACGGTCCCTCGGAAACAGCTGAGCTTCTTATATTGCTTGTGACAGCTATGTTCTGCTGCCAGCAACAATAAACGCTTAGTTTTTGTCGTGTGTAGGCCTACGACTGCCAAAACCAAGACGTGTTTGTCTGTTTGATTTCGGTCAATGGAACTCAGTTAACAATTGCTAAGCATCGTGATGTTTTATCTCAAAAAGCATATTTACCGTTAATAGCAAAAGTGGCCAGTTTAATATATTGATTATGGAGTCGGAGCTCTAAAACCTTAAAACAGCATCGTAAATTAGACATGTTACGGGAGTAACAAACTTGGACTTTTTATGATTTTTCTTCCTTTTTGAGTTCGACTTTCAGCAAAGAAAAAACGTCATCACTATGGTACCTGTATGTCGATGAAGACGGTGCGGCTATCCGTAAGTACGTATTAGCGCATTTCTTGTCTGAACATTGCTAAGCTTGGTAATAGTTGTAGCTGTAGTTGCCATAGACAGTAGGTTCCCTAATGTGCGCTAAACTAACTGTTTAAAAAGACCTGTTTGAAATGTTTTAACTAATCTCTGAAAAGAAGTATACTAAATCTGGGCTATTCAAGACCTTCTGTTTTTGATATTTCAAGCACGCACGATAGGTACAGACAGACGATGTGACGGGAGGTGACCAGTAGTAACCGTTGGTCAGAATGTGTCGACTTATACTAGTGGGGCAACACAGCTCAAATATTCAAAGAATTGTGCACTTAGCGATAAAAGCACCAAACTTGGCAGACATGTATACCAATATATTACAAATATTTCCGGATATTTGGCCATCACAGATTTGGCCGCTGACGGCCGTGGCAGCCATTTTACAAAATGGCCGTCGACGGTGATATACACACCCCTATGCAAAGCACCTCAGCATCCTCCACTGCAAGACACAGCTGTGCGCAAGAAATGCCTGTTCTCATATATGTGGGGATGATCTTGCATGCCCACACGCGCAAGAAGGAAGTTCCAGTACTGGTCAGTTGTGCTGGAATTGGAGTTATTGTTGCATGTGTATGCAGCGATGAAGACAAGCAACAACAGTGACTGGGTTGGAGTGTAGATGGTCGGTGCAGCTGTCAAACCCGTCTAACCCTACTCGGACGTTTCGACGGTTATTGACACTGCAGCTCGCATAGTATGAAACGATCGATGAGCGTCCGTCCGTCTGTCTGTCTGTTCCGTCATTCGACCGCGGCGTGCGACGGGTTTGCTGCTGAGCGCCGTGCGGGCGGAAGATATCGATCGGCAACGGCGGCCGCAGGCGCGGCAGGCGCAGGGCGCCCGTGCAGCAGCGGCGCCGCAGCACCGGCCGCAGCACGGCGCTCAGCAGCAAATGCGAGGACTAGATTAGAAAAGCGAATTACACTTGTCGTTACGAAACCATCACTTTGAAAAGTAACAGCTTAAGACAAAAAAAGATTTATAGCGAAAATGTTAGCACCTGCTTCTTAAGTTCTTTGGCTGTTTATTACACGTCTACACGACCAATGAAATGCCACGTTTACAGCTGACGTAGCTGACTTGTTCGGCATGTAATCGTCAGACATCCGTCGCGTCCATTGTCGTCTTGACAGTTAAGCTGCATGGACCAGACGCACCCTGTCCACGCAGCTCGCCGGCCGCCCACACAATCGATGTGCAGTCATAAACATGCTAATTTCTGATCGACAGCTGTCGTCCTTGGCGGGATTTTCGACGACTGTGTCGTCTTGCGGCGTGGTTGGCCGGTCAAGACTGCAATAAATCTGATTACCGAGAGTCGCGCTATCGGCGACGCGACCGGATTCACGGCGACTCGTCGTTCAATACACGGCGCATCGACCCGACCGATGACGTCACCGACTGCGTCACGGGCAGCCGGTGCGCGCGAGGACACAGGGAAAAAACTCAGCGCGGTTGAATGGCGTCGGCGTCGGCTAACGACGACTAATCTGCATGCACGGCGACGTGAAGCGACCGCACCGGACTATCGTCATTCAGCCGATCAACCGAACGAGCTCCAAGCTCGCTCGCGCACAGCACGTACTGGACTGAACTCGAGTCCTAAACATTTAGCATGGTCGGATACTCGCCAGTAGCAGCTACCTACATCGCGACGATGCGCAGTAATCTTAGACATATTTTATACTGTAAAACTAGTAACAGTTGGCGCTAAAGTCATCTACTTATACCTGGATGATTCATGCATGCTTACTGTCTATAACGTAACACGTTCTAACTAATTTATTGCTTGCTCGTTAGACTGTTATATTTTGTTCTCTTTGTTCACGTTATCGCTGTGCGATAGGTTTAGCCTTGTTACGGAGTGATTTATTGATTGACCACAGTAAGCGCACGACGCTGTCTTCAAGTAACAGACTGTTGACATTTGTCTCTGTCGCTTGACTCATCGCAAAGCTTTCTTCGATACACTTGTCTTGTTCAAGTGAGGTTCCGTCATTCGAGAATTCCCGTCTTGCAACAATTAAACCCAAGCTAATTGCGAAAACTTCGACATAATGTTTGATATCAAATAACAAGAACGGACGACGGTTGCTAAACTGCTGCTGGTCGAGAACTCGATAACCATGAACAGTTCAAGTTTTCTGCGCGCTTTCAATGGACAGTTACAGGTAAGAAAACAATTCCGCCAGAGATCTTGTCAAAATTAGTGACCTATTTTGGGCAAAAAGTTGACAAGATGTAAATCCGTGGTTTACCCAATCGACGAAATTTTCATTATAAAATACTGTTGCGCCATTTAAAGGTCATTTAATTAAGAATTATTTTGAAATAACCATGACGATGTCGACAGGCCTTAGGATATCTGCCAAAAACAAACCACAGTCGACACTTCATTACTCATGTGTAATAAACAGCCAAATACCTTAAGAAGACAGGTGCAAAAATTTTCGCTATAGGCCTAAATCTCTTTTTATCTTACACTGTTACTTTTTAAAATGATGGTTTTGTGACGACGTAAGTGTAATTTGCTGTTTGAATGTAGTCCTGTAAAACTTTTTCCAGTCATTTTCAGGGGATCCATATGATATTTTATATTAGTGAGTAAAATGTGAAAAATGTAGGCTACATAAAATATCTTTTCAGTTTTTGACCGTATGCAACTAGGCAACTAAGCAAAAACGCTTATTCAGCGATATCTGAGCTGAGATGTTTAAGGAAAATATGAAGTGTCGTTCTATCGCTGCTGATAAGACTGTGTAGGGGCCTAAGACTATGTTGTAATTTGTCAGAATGGTCACACAATTTTGGTGTTACGGTTTGCCGAACATTTTGGGAGCGCTATGAACATTTTCCAGTATTTTTCGGTATGAAAACGAGTCCAGTTTGACTACAGTCTTCGTTGCTGGTAGCAGCCTTCGGCCTCGTGCAGTAGATTGAGCATTTAGTGCACGCTGGTAAGCGCAGTTGCAGTGGAATGCTTTTATCACGTCTGTGCGGTTTCAGCGCGAAATCTGCGACGGAAGTCGGCGAAAAGCAGCGTGGCACTTGTGGCGGCATCTGCGCCCGGCCGGCAGATGGATGCTGGCAGGCCATCAATCAGTGATGAGCTGTGTCGTCAAGACAGCACCAGCAGCAGCAGCAGCAGCAGCATCGGCGAGCAGAGATGCGCTAAGCCGCATCATTGGGTTAATGTACGGCTGCAGCGCTCACTGGCATCAACCACTTGCGCCGTGCTGCGCGTCCCGCCAGCTCGGACGTTGCGCTCAGCGTGTGCCGAACGACAACAACTACTAGAAACAGTACAAGACTTAGTCACAACTACAGCAGCTACGACTACACGATGACTTCGTCGAACGACACTCCGAGAACGTCGACTCACGTCGTCGAGCGCTCACAGCGTCGCATCAATGTCGACCGATGGTGAGTGAGTGAGTGCACACCGCACGTCTTCTTGCTCGATTGTTTTCTCACGCAAAGTCGCCGGTAATCACCTCTGCCAATTTCGTCGACGACGGCTATCATTAAAGGCTGTCTCTCTCCCGGTAAACGAGATATGTGTAAAACATGTAGAACAGATAAACGTTTGTGCGACTGGTCTAACACATAGGGCCTAAATAAAGGTAAAACAGTTTAAAACGCGGTAGAAGAAGCAGAGCCGCACTTCTAAAACGGCTAAAATAAGTTTATGACTTCGCGCGTGGATTATTTTTTGTACGAATATTACATATGATAACTACAATAAGTGCCAAATTCCACTATACAGACAAAGTCTGCGTACTTGTTGGAGACCCGAGCGGATCCGACGGACTTTGTCGGAACCAAGGGTCTAGTCTCGGACAAAGTCTGGTCGGGTCCGTCCAGTGGAATTTGGACAAAACCTCGCAAGTCGGAAGCATGCTTACACGAGCGCTCTCGAAGACTGAAATAAAACTGCGTCGCCCTCCCATGTACACAGTCAGCTTTTGCTGTGCTCAAAACATCTCTTAACTCGTCTTAGTAGTGAACAATCTGCATCAAGTGCATGCAGATAATGAAGACAGCTTCTAATGAGCTGTGACCAAAAGTGAATACACGCTAACTGAGCGCGGCGTGGCTGCTACTTTTGACAGCATTTGTGTTTGTCACGCATAATCAATTCGCAATATTTCAGTGGTTGGTGAGATGTCACGGTTTACAAAATTTAAGATAGCGGCTGGCCGCCGTCTTTTTTACAGAGAGTACTTTTGCTTACTGCTTTCTGGAACGCCATTGTAAATATATTTTTCTCAAGATTTATGAAAGTTGTAGCGAGTTCAATGCATTACAAATCAAACTGCAATTATTTTATACCACATTTCATTATCTGAGGTCAAATCGCGGTTTTTTATAGACCCCCTAACTCCAATTGAATCGCTAAATGTACTCAAACCGCGATTTAAATCCAAATCGTGATTGGAGTTTGCGCGTAACTGCTAGCCTGTGCATGATAAGTCCCAACTTTGGAGGCTCAGGGTCACACGGTTCTTTAAGTTTTGATAAATATTTGAACTTAGAAATGGTACAGGATAAATAGTTGCAACGTAAGACTGATAACAAAATCATGTATGACCTATCAAATGGCACCAATGTCAATGACCTTGAGTGACCTTGGAAGTCATTTTAGCTGCTATAAACATTTCTAAACGTCATACGTCTGAAATATTATTTTGTTGTCACTGTAACAATTTGGGTAATTAGTTGAACTAGTGCTTCGATGTCTGACTGACGGACAGGTCGCAGTGTGCGCAAATGCGGGATACGGTGTCCGCTACTGGCCGTATTAAAGCCTGGCTGCTGCGACGGATTTCTCTGATAGACTACATGTACTTGATCGAGGCCACGATGACGTTGACGCAGCCAAGATTAGCTGTCTGTCGCGACGAACCATTTTCATTTTCGCCAGAGGTTGAAGAAGGAAGTGAGTGTATGTAATGTACAGGTGTCAAACACAGATGCTGGCAGTAACGGAAGTCGATGCGAAGAGTAGATTCATAATCCACCTAGAACAACACTCCTACATTTTAGCATAATGTTGCTATTACATCTGTGCACAACTAGTTCACGAGTACGACCCTTCTTAAATTATTACCCGAACGTGTCCATTTGATTTGCACAGCTGTTGCAACCGCATTGAGTCAATTCTCAGCTACACCTACTTGCACGTGGTGCGTCAAAACCGGTTTACTTTGAAGAGATATATCTTTTGTAATTTTCGGCATACGAAGGAAATAAAGATATCACAGTAAAGCTTACTGTCTTAGAAGTCTAGTCGCATTAAATTTATTACTGCAGCTAAATATTATACGTGAAAATTACAGAAGTTTATAACGTCAAAAACTGCGTCATTTATAAACAGGCATGGTGTCTTTAACAGCAGAAGATAAGTGTTTAATAAAATCCTTCAGGTTGGAAAAGGTTTGGAACTTGGAATGCTTGGCAAATGGTGCGAGAATTTTCGTTGAGAAGTTGGAAAACACTTCGAACGATTTTATTAGAAAACTTGACAAAACGGATAGTTCGCGACCTGGATCACCCGAAAGAAGTGCTCACGACCTGCCCGGAGCAGATCAGCCAGGATCTGATGAACAAAGCGATTGACCAGTGGTTGGACAGAATTTTACTGGTCATTCGCGCTATTATAGGAGGACATATTGAACATCGTTTGCAATAAGACAGCATCATCTTATCTGTATCAAGCATTTAGTTTGTCACACAAAGTAGTTAACGCGAACTTCAGAATTACGTTATTTTAACGTGAACGTTCGTTTTCGATTTCTTTTGAGCTGTTTAAACAATATATGTATGAATTTATAATGACCGAGTTTTCGAATCAATTCTGGTTTGTGTTATGTTTTAGGATGCTTTTGCATCCAAAAATTAGCAAAGTTATAGTGCTTCAAAGTAGACCGGTTTTTTGGCGCACCCTGTATAAGTGATTCTGAATGACGTTGACGTGTTTGACATCAAAATATCCAAATCACTTGTGTGAAACATACAATAATTTCGACACATTAGTTATTGAAATTAGTCTGGAGGTCCGAATGGCGAACGAGACTACACTTATGTTTCATTCGTCCCGTATTAATGCTGATTTTGCTGCGGTGGAGATATTTCTTTTAATGTAATTGCCAAAAACACCAACATAGCATGGCGGTTTGGTGTCGATTTGTTGTCGAATAAATAGGCGCAGTATTACAGACAAGAAGTGTATACGTAGAACAATAATGCTGCGAGATAGATCGGCAGTGAGCGTACTGTGCAAACACTGATCCTATTATGTTATTGCGTGATGTCGATAGAAATGTGTTCAGCTCAGGTGCATGCTTCCAGCTCCATCTCACATGGTTGCCGTAACTTCCAGTAAGTAAGTAAGTACGTACGTAAAACACTAATAATCGTAATCTACGTGTAAATGAATCAAAGGCCCTACAGCGGTGGACAGGGGCTGTCGGCAACAGAGTGAAGCAAGTGGGTGTCGAGATGCTTTCGTTAAGATACCAGGGTTTGGGATTAGCGAATGGAAACAGGAGTGAAATGGGACCGTAAAGTCCCCCTACAACATTTTTTAACGTTTTCAAAAATAGTTACAAACTTGTTTTGAGTATTTATCTGTAAATGTAACCGGGTTGGTACCGTGGTGGATTCTACTGAAAATCCTTTCTGCGCTACCGTTGGCGTGGTCATCTTTACCTATCCTTCACTCACCTGTGTAACGACGCTGCTCAAACAATGCCAATTTGTATTAGGTTGACAGATGACAGTATAGTGATAACAGTGTTTATTTATAGTGACCACAAAAAGTAATTTTCTTGCGACCAATGCTATTATTTGTAGTAGTCCATTAGCTGTTAGTCATATTCAGCGGTAACTGTCCAGTTTGTTTACTCTGCCCGAATTATTATTATTATTATTATGCAGCGTTTAACGCGCCCGCCGTGTATCGGTCATGAGGATGACGAATTCCAGGCGCAGAATGTCAACATTTTAAAAGGTTTAAAATATCGTCTGATATTACAGAAGAAATTTATATAGAAGACAAAATGCACATCCAAACATCTGAAGAAAATGGTTTAAGTTCAAAGTCACAAAAGCACTTCAAGTCACTATAGTATCACTGATGTACATGCATAATCTTGCGTCAGTTTCGAACTCTGGTAGTCAATAGGCTCCTAACTAATTTTGTGGACACCAGTCTGGCGGGATAAATTACGATGTTCTGTTCGTTAGTAAAACATAATCGCTTACTCGGCGCAACCGATGAAGGTAGAACATCAGCCCCCGGACAAACGACCCCAGGACAGCTTCCCCCGGACAACAGCCCCCGGACATTTGCCCCTAGGACAAACGCCCCCCGGACATACGACTCCTTTAAACCGAATCACGGTGCAAATGCTTAGACTAAGGAGGCGTTTTTCATGTAGGGACAGATGTCCTAGAGGCAGATGTCAGGGGGGGACATTTGTCCGGGGCAGATGTCCGTCCACCCCTTGCTAACTCTAACCCTAACGCTGACCTTGACCTATGACGTCGACTTTTATCCGCCTTGAACTACTGCGTCGTGGCGCAAAAAAAATCAAGTGGTCACAGGCCATTTCGTTCAAAAGCTAGAGTGTAAACAGACGGAGGGACGGACATGACCGATTGCTGTACATTTCCCGGTAACGCGGTCGGTAAACATTCCTACACTGAGTGCATCGACCGATCTATCTTGCAACAACACCAATTTAGCTTGTCCTGACCAGCTAGAAAGCTCAAGACGCTTCTAAGACCTCCAACGGACTGACAGGTCTCACCTGTTGCCTGTCGAAATCGTAGTCTAACTCCAGCCATCTCCCGCCAGCAGTTTATAGAACTTCTGCTACCACTGCGTTTGACTCCCCACATCGCCAGAACTCCTGTACCAATTTACACGAGTTTTGGCACAGTTCAACATCGTTTCGTCGTTTTGTCATAAATACATTGTATGAAAAAAATATACAGATCGGTTTCGGCGTTTTGAAAATGTGGGTCTGCTGTTGTACGGTTTTTATGCCTCCCCCACGTAAGGGGGCATTAAGCGATGCCGCGATCCGTCTCTCCGTCTGTCTGTCCCACCTGGCCTAGGCGAACAGCGCTTAGGCCTGCTGGGCGCGGCGCCTAGGCCAGGCCACCAAAGCTGTGAAGACTGTGGATCCGTTCGCGCACGGACGCAGATCCGCCGCGGTCGGCGGGTGGAGTGCATATCGTCTCGCCGCGCGATAACTTGTTAACCCAGTCTGAGTATCAAAAATGTCGTCCTGTCTGTTATCTGCATTAATATGCAGATAACCGGACCTGTGAGTGAATCTTTTAATGATTTTGTTGTCAGAGAAAATAGCAACCATAATATGAACATCGTAATATGACGAAAGAGCAAGTTGGTTAATAAAAACATGAACTATGTAGTACGTAGGTCTAATTATGTCCGGTAAAGTAGGCCTGAGCTGAACTAAAACAACGCCACTCGGATTGACCGCGTTACCACGCCCACACGCGCTGGACTCTGCCGCTGCCATTGGCCTAGGCCGCGCCATGTTGCACGCAGCGCCGCGCTGGCTCGCAGCTGATGCCGTCAAAATGGAAACCTACTACTACGGTCATCAATCAATACGCCGCAGTAGATACTCGTGTAGCACACATGCATTGACTTTTGACCTTGACCTATGACCTCGACTTTCAATTTCCGGTGAGTTAATGTGCACATGCAAAAAATCGTAGTCAAAGAAAAGTTGGTGCAAAAGATAGAGCGGCAACAGACAGACGGAAAGACGGACACGACCGGTCGCATTATCTTCCCCTTAACTACGGTCAGTAAGTGGAAGAGCACAGAGCGTTGAGGTGGCAGTGTTATGCTTGTATCACACTGCCAATACGGTTTCTATGGTCAGGTGACCGTATAGACCGTAGGCTGACCGGGAGCATGACCGTGCGTGACCGTAAAGACCGTACGAGCTGACCGTAGGAGACCGTATCTGGGGCAGATTTTGGGGTGACCGTACGCAGTGGCCGTACGGGCCTGACCGTAGAAACCGTATGGGCAGTGTGATACGAGCTTTACTGGTTGTTAACGTGTGACACTGGAGCCGCACAGTTACGCGTGTCGTCGCGCCGCAGCTAATACTCGCACGCAACAGTCGGCGTCGCTAATTGCCGTCGCGGCCGGCGCAGATGCCGCCGCGACGCCAGCGTTAAACTCGTTACGTGACGGCGCAACGTTACGTTTCCGCCCGCATCAGTGGCGCTTAGCGGCGGCGACTCGATGGACGATAAAGCCGGTGCGCTGGCTCGAGTGCCCCGCCGAGCAGAGTGGACACTATACCGTCGTCAGATTTCCCAGACTTCTGTCCGTCGGTCCGTTCTGGCTAAGCTCCGCTGGCTGTATCTAGACCGGAGCTGGTGAACGGCGCAATATCCGCTCACCGCTCGGCTCCCGCTCCGCGCCCCGCCGCTCCTGCCCCACCGTATTTTGCCACGCCCGCTCACAGCTCCGCTCACATGCTCCGGTCTAGAGCAG
>Ga0126331_1000620_pt1 | contig 10391 bp, 3 predicted proteins | sample InaspJWI98metaG_FD_96379 | JGI IMG/M metagenome (GOLD analysis project Ga0126331, IMG submission 96379) | Marine gutless worms symbiont microbial communities from Oahu, Hawaii - Inanidrilus sp. 2 OAHU.JWI-98 metaG | ecosystem: Host-associated > Annelida > Digestive system > Unclassified | place... | reverse complement strand
TTTCGGGGTCGATAAATTGAGTAGTAAGCTGGAATCAGATGTGTACTGCCGTTTACAGGTAGCGCCATCTGGTGAAAGCTACGGGGGTAACCGTAGGCCTGGCAGAAAGTAAACGGCAGCCTATTGCCGGGTATATGGCGTGATTCACTTTACGTCACCTGCGGGCTGACTGCCTGTACACCGGGATCAGCTCCGGGCCCAACGCTCGGTAACGAGTATGGGAAAACTTTACCTTTATATCGACCTACAGGCTCAAAGACCACCAAAAGGGACACGAGAATCTCACAATCTCACATTCGCTCCTTTATGGGGTGTGACATTTTACGTCTTCTAATCATAACACAGATCACCAAGCACGAGAAGAGGGATCGACTTCAGTAAAATAATTTGCGGATTTGCGTCCTTGACAGCGTGAACAACACAAACTGCAGTCGAACTTCGCTAACTAATTCCGCTGTCGATCGCGACTATCCATTTTGACCACCTTCGTTCGTGTGCATGTCACTCCAGTGCCCCAACGGAATTTCATCAACAAATAGGCGTGAAAAGAACTAGTCCCTGTTTGATAACGGTCGCTTAGGAAGAAGTGTGTAACGGACGAATTGGCAGACAGACCGAATTGCTACAGTTACAGTGTTGCGCTATGCACCGCTACGCCGTGTCGACGCGCGATAAAAATGTCGACCATGCAGGCGCTGATACCATCAATCTCAGACTCAAACGTTCGTCAAAACTAACTGCAAATAGCAGTTTCGACGGCATCTTGAAACGGCTCAGTATACGGGGGGGCACCTTCACGAGTGACATATCCGCTCTCGAAGCCCCGCTATGCTGAAAGACACCTACTGTGAAAAAGCATTTTACGAAAGACCGCTCGCCGCAGTCTGCCTATGCGCTGTATACTTCCGAGCAGTGCGAGCAGATTTTCTATCTTTTCTCTGCCGGTTCGACCTCGGGCGCGGTGATGACGGCTGTGGGTGGCGCCAGGCGGCGTTGCCGCCACACTCTCCTGTCAGCGTTCTCGCACTGACAAATTATTCCTCCGTCTACGCAGTCGCAAATCATATGCGGAAGATAAATCGTTCGGGGGCAAACAAGCTGCGCTACCGCTGGGGAGTAGGGGAGACTTCTGGACACAAGGCAGCACCACAAGACGCCACGTGGTATCGCGCTTCACCAGACTGCCGCCAGACGGCGAAAACAACGCTGGCAGCAACCAAGGAGCCACTGACGACAACCAGAGACTTGAAGTCAAGCGCATCTTCCACTCGCCTAGGCTCTTCCTTCGCCTCTCATCTCCTATTCCTCTGTCAATCCACGACCCTCGCCATACACAACTCCGTCGCTCTTTCACTCTCGGCTTAAAACCTACCTTTTTCACAAATTCTTTCCCCCATAGACTTCGTTCCTCCAGCAGGACTGGCTCCACGTGGACTCCTAACTGTTACCTTTACTACTGAGCATATTTTTTTATTTTAGTTTTTTTCACTATTTTTTCTGTATATAGTCTATAGTTCTTTGGCTCCGTGTGCTAGATTGAGCTGGCCCCAGTCAGTTTTTGAGCGCAAGTGAATAGGCCACATCGTATCGTACAGTATCGCCAAGGAAGCAAATGTGTAACTAAGTCAGGAAGTAAGTATGACTCCCTGTGCTAAAATCTGCAGACATTATGTATACACGCTAGAGTTGCAAAGAAAAAAATGCGTCTTTCGTCACCGGACCGGCAAATCTGTCCTCATATCCCTTTGAAAATCGAAAAAAAACTCCGTGGTGTGACACTGTGCAGTGGCGCTAGCGTAAGTGAACAATACAACTACAAAAATGTAGGAAACGTTTCACAAAAATGCAAATACTATAGGGCCCGTAAAAACGTATTCAAAAATCCCCAATTTTCACAACGTACGAGCTCATACACAACACCAAAATGAAATTTGACGCGGAAAAGTGGACTGTGCGGTCCTACAATCCACGCCAAAAATTCCACTTACAGTACACTGATGGAATGCGTCGCCCTTGATGCACAAAAAAGCTTTTAAAAAGTCGGCCTAAGTGAAATGTTGGCAGTTTGTCGTACGGCTGCCGGCAATTAGCGCCTGATCAGCAGTGAATTAATTAATTACTCTGCTGGCCTTGGCGACGTCCGACAGACGTTGCACGCCCCCTCACTCGCCAACCGAACTGGCTTCAACCTCCAGTAGAAGCTTAGGTCCGGAGTTTGACTTGCATTGGTTCCATCCATGGGTTGGGTTGGATCTGGAAACAACAGCTTTTTGTGGGTTGGGTTGGGTTGGGTTGAGATTCGATAAATGAGATTTTTTTGGTGCAAACTGCTGGCATGAGCAGCTACATTTTTATTGTCATACTGCCCATCACTTCCAGTCATTAGTTATCAGTCAACAGAAAGTAAGGTGATAGTTTCTCTGGATGGTATATGAATTGTGTGCGATGTTTTTATGTACCAGCTTCTCCAGCAGTTTCGACAGTACAGTCAGATTCGAGATCGGGCGATAGTTCTCTGAAAACTCACTTTTATATTCAGTGTTTTTATTAACATTGTTTTTAATTACTTTTAGTCCGCGCGCCGTTAACATTGTAAAGTGTCCTTCAAGTAGTTTTTTTTATCTACGACACTTTAATATTGACTATTTTACATTTACATTTACATTTACATTACATTTACATCAACATATCCATGTGATTTGTAGTGCTTATTGTCATAGTTTTTAATTGCCAGTGAGTGTCAATGATGGGTTGGGTTGGGTCAGGTAATAATTTCCGTGGGTTGGGTTGTGTCCAAAAATTTTGGCTTCGGTTGGGTTTCAGAAAATGGATCCACGTCAAACTCTGCTTAGGTCTACGTACATGTTGCCCACACTGTTTCTATTTACTATAATGTTAGGCCGCATCGCAGGACAGCTAGACGACCTCTATTGCTACGGATGCCTCGACGTAGCGTGGTTAGTCTGTATGTTCCCGATCACTTCTATAATTTAAAAAAAACACTACTATAGCTGGTCCACAACCTGCTTTTCCCTGATTTTCACGAAACCCATGCAAATATTCTGCTGGCAAACAAATGAAACAACGAACATGGGTAAAAACACTACGTCTACCAAGCTGTGCCGAGGTAAATATAGCATATTGAGGTCAATCTCATTGAGGCCACTCAGGTCGGTAAGAAAACGTGCTATTGCATCAAGCTCGGTTAACGTTAATCGTCAGTTATCTCAGCAGCTAAACTACGGTTAGCGAAAATATCGTTCCAACAATATTACACGAGAACTTACTAGTACTGGCCATTCTGAGATTCATCACCAGTCCACGAGGAATGAGGCTTCAGTCGCTAACTGACGTTGCCCGTTGGTGCAACTGAATGATCGCTGACCTTTGCTTAACTGCCGAGTAAACTGGTGATTAAATTTAACCAAGCTTAATGCGGCCACATACAAATCAAACAGTGTGGACTGATTCTGTTAGGCGTTATATTCTTATCAAGGCCGACAACGACAATAATAGACCGATTTGCGCCTTCGCCGCAGGTAAAAAACGGCCGAGAAAATCACAAAAAGCTAAAGATGGTACAACGCTGACATTCTGCAATGGCAAATAGACTGACGGTGCTATTTGCAGCAGCAATGCTGCTATATATGGTCACTTTTACGTTCGGCGAAACCCAACTCTCACTGCACAGCTAGGAGGCGCGGATCGGATGTAGTATTTAATGAAGTGTGCCGTCAGTCGTTTATTTTCGGCATCCAATTACGCGTCTTTGGTCTATTTCCAGCGTAACAAGGCCGAAGGCGAAGTCAAGGAAAACAAGGCGATATTTCAGAACCAATTTCTAGCCGCAGCTAAATATGCCATCCTACAATTTCCCAACTTTAGCGCCGGAGTTGGAAAATCTAAATGCAGAAAGCGCTCGACATCGCAGCGGAGTATTATTTAAGCGTGGTGCATCGAGACTTGAGTCGAACAAAGATGTGACGTCCAAACGTAGTCTCTGTCCAAAAATAGGAAAACATGGAGTCCAAAAAACAAACTTGTTATAGAAACTGACGGACAAAAATGGAACCGAAAGCCGAACTGAAATAATAGCATATCTTATATAGCAGACATCAAATTTTAACAAAACTGCCTCGGCTCTTCACGGCGACTTTGACGCCAGATAGCCTATCCAATCCAGGCTTTGAATACGAGCCTCCACTTGGACTTTATCGCCCCCCATACACTGTATATAGACTGGCGTCTCAGTCTATCAAATCCATACATTACAGTCGGGCTTGCATAGCTCAAAGCCAAGCAAAATGCGGAAAAACACCTTTAATCGATAAAGTATAATTTATCATATGTGCTGCAGCCGTTGGAGATTTTTTTGCAGCCAGAACGACAAAAATTCGCAGGCCAACGAATAGTCCGCGTTTTCAGAAGCGACGCCGATGGGAACACGTCTGTGTTCAGCTTCCTACGTCAGCTGACAAAGTGGCACTCCCCGCATTTGCTGATACGAGCCGTGCTGCAGCGCGGCTGCTGCTGACCGCCGTGGCCCGCCGGCCGTGCAGCAATCGATCGATACCCCCTGGCCGCCGAGCCCACAGCAGCAAACCCGCAGCAGCGGCGTGCGGTGGCCGGATGCAACAGGCGGGCAGACGGACGGACGGACGGACGCCCGACAGTTGCATAGATCCTGCTCCACATATTATGCGGGCACCGCTAATAACGCAGTCGTGACTGAAATGACAATACTCCGTTCGACATATTACGCGCCAAGTCGAGCGACATCTGCAGACTGTCAACCAACGAAGTACCGTCAATACAAAAAGTCGCTATCCTTCGCGTGTTTTTCAGTTTCCGCTTTCCGTCTGTCTTACTCGTAATCCTTCTACTTCCTCATAGTTCATTTTATCTCCCAGCGCAGTCAACCTATAGCCAGTTAGCGGAAGACGAGGATCTCTGATTTATCTTTGATGTATGTCTCCAGTCTACAGCGGATACCGACGCTAAATCATCTTTACTGGGCGTTTTATATATTTATTTTTGCCACTAAAGACAGAGAAACAACGACATTAAGTGAATACAGGAAGAAAGCAAGAAAACTTAATACCTGCGTGACACTTGAGACGGTCAACGTACCATGGAACAATTTTTTTCTAAATCAAAGTTTCGGACAAGGACACGGAAAACAGTGTCCTTTTTTTAGAAGATAAATTATCCAAATTTTCTTATACAGCAGTGTAGGATAAGTCGAAGGAAGCCCTTGTGCAAAGAATCTGAAGCCGTTTTGATAGAACTACGACTTGTGACGGACGGACGGACAGACACAAGGCCATAGCTGGTAACGGCCACAGCAGAGCTTGGCGCTGGTGAAAAGCTGACGATAAATCTAGCCATTTTATATTTTACTGGTTCTTTTGTGTTAAGCACTGACTCTTTGCTGTGTGACATGTTAGTGACCTTCGGGTCCTTTGTCTGTTATATTAAATAAATTAAATAAATAAAGAAATTTCGACGCAAATCATCAACGCAGTGAACCACACGGACAAACACGCAGACGACAGACAACACTATCACTCAACACAAACGAATGGTCGGTGACAAAACTGGACAATGGCGACTGTGAGTTTTAGAAAGCGTCACTACATGATTGTCCGCTAAGTTGTCAAATGTTGTCCGATTTTTAGGCAGCATCGCATCGCGCGCACGCGGCGCAGAGATGCGGCCTACTATTACAGGCGTAGCGTGGTCGGTGTGTCCGTCTGTTAAACACAACCGTGATCCCTACAAAACGGCTGAACCGATGGAAGCGATGCCGATCGAAGAGTGCCGCTGAATGCTTAACGTGGCGCAAGGAATCGAATAATAGAGAGTAATGAAACAACTAAAACCAACAAGAAACTCTGTGCTACCGCAGACGCGCCATGTCGGTCAAAATCTTGTCAACTGTAGAAACAAGTTGTACAACAAATCCACAACAAATCGAAGTAATGGAGTGGGGGAGGGTTACAGTTGACCGAGTTGTAGTAAACAGCTCACGACTCGTCGACTGTCGTATATGGTATCATTAGCAAGTTCGACCGTCGATGACGACGACGTTTTGTTGACAACGCAATCGACTTGCCGTGGCAGTCCGGGGCTTGGGACAAAGTTATAACAGCAAGTACCCTAACTTCTGGAGATACCCAATTTCCTTATAACACAGTTTGGGATATAGGTGGAAGGAAGTCTATATGCCAAAATGAGCTCGATTCGTCCAGTCGTTTTGATACAATACCAACAATACCGCCTTGTAAGGGACGGACGGACAGACAGACACATGACGACAGCGTATACCGCGCTAGCACAGCGTCGCGCGGTAAAAACCAAAAACAGTTATGCTCACGTCTGAAGCAAACGAGTGTCGCAGCTACGGTCTCGCCGATTTTTGTCAGCCAGCGTTTTCATTTCGCACGACGAAAACGCAGAACAGACGACACAGACTTTACCGGCGCAAAACTTACCGCGAATCCGCTGCAGTCGCGGCCGCTTCAGATCGGGGACACGTGTGGCGAGCTACGTCGCCAATTGACGTCAGCGAAGCACCGTGCGGCGGCGATCATCGGGCTTCCCCCGTCCAACTGAGCGCGTGACGTACGACGTGCCGTTTATATATAGCTCTGCGCCGGGCTCTGACGTCATTCGCGGCCGCGCCTCCCGGCCTGCGGCGCCGCCCATTGGTCGGCCGGCCACCTGATTAACGGCGCACGCCGGCTATTTTTAGCGGCGGCCGCTCGGCGGGGGTCGCCAGCCTTCTGATTACGTCACCGAATCTCGGACACCGGAGACGCCGACGGGCGTTTATAAAATCGGAAGGAATAGGCCTATTTTTAGAGCGCACGGACGGCGCGCGGGTGCGATAACCGATTTGTCGCTAATTTCGTTGACGAGTCCGCCTGGATATACGATAGCCGGGCCGTAATCTCGTCACAAAGGCCGCGCATAACGACGCCTAATGGAGGTCTTTCGGCGTCTTCGACCAATTGGGCATACCAGGTCGCAACGTTATTATCTCGGCATCCAACTAAGCCTGCGATCTATTTCAGGATGTTTACACTCGAGGGTCAACAACCACGTGTACAGTTGGCGGATGGCCAACGCCGACGTAACATTTATCGTCTCACTGGACAAGGTCAATGAACTGCAGAAACATGCAGTTACTCTCTATAGACGCGTGTGGTGTAATGGTTAGAACGTTGTACTCGCGACTCGAAAGGTCGCGGGTTCGATTCCCGGCCGTTTCGCTTCCAGGTAACTAATAACCTTGGGCGTGTTCGCACACATGTGCCTCTGCCACCATGCAGTAAAATTGGTATACCGCTCCTCAAGGGTCGGTGATACCCTGCGGCTGGGGGGGGGGGTAACCGTAGGTCTGCCGTCGCCCTGGCCATGCGCCACAGACTTCAGTGGTTTATCCACCTACGGGGTCACGGATGAGCATCCCACATACGCTCATCATTGGATAACATGGCTGCTGGCACCTTTACCTTTACCTACAGAATCGTAAGTTTCTTAAATTGGCATTAGCAGCAGCAGCACACCTAGCTGAAAACCATATCCATTTCAAAGTGTTTTCCACTATAAACACTTCCTCCCTCATTGCAGGACTGCCTCCACGAACGCGAGGGCCGTTTCTATACTAAACAACTTGGCTTGTATTTTGGTTCTCCCAGTATTGCGATAAGCGTGTCTGTCGTTTTGTCTGTCTGTATGCACGTGTCTCCGCGAGCATATCTCAAAAAACACGTGCTCAAGCTTCGCCAACTTTTTCGGCGCATGTTGCCCGTGGCCGTGGCTCGATCCTTGTCAAACGGTGTTGCGATACGATACGTACTTCCGGTTTCTTGTAGATGACGTCATGGGTCACATTATGCGCGGCGTTAGCAATGTCGACGGGGGCGCCGTGCTGCAGTAAACAGTCAGATTTTTCTCTCGTATTCGCAAGGGGGCGCCAAGTGGTTTGATTGTCTCACCGTATACGACGGCATCAAATTGCTTCTCGGGGGCGAAGTCTGGTGTCTACGATTGCCCCGTTTCTGCTTTTTTTCTCTTCCGTGCAGTATATAGATTAAGCTGACTGTAATAGTCAGCTTTTCAACACACTACTGCACTTGAAAGTACGTTCATGGTGTGGCCAACCCTCGGATCGAGGACGGCTAAAGAACAGAACATTGCACTTTCAGAGACAAGTTGACGCTGATGGGCGTGGCTGTCAACGGAAGCGCTACGTGGATCCGGTGTCCAATATCCAGTCGGCTATGAGCCAACGCCACCGGCGGATTTAAAGAGTGGCCACTTGTGCAGTGGCATATGGTCCTAGGAGGACCCTGATGAAAATCAATAAAAAATTGCATTTCTGAAGTAGGCCAGTGGAAGTTGGAACCAACATAGAAGTGGAGGCCCTCTTGGTCAGTGGCCGACGAGACCTTATAGCTTAAATCCGCCACTGGCCAACGCGGTATGGACGTACTCACGCAATTCTGCTCAAGCTATAGAGGCCAGAAAGCATTATATATATATATTAAACATTTCACCAACGCGTCGTGTCACCATCGAATAGATGCCACGTTTTCTGGGTCGCTACAGCCTACAGGCGCTCAGGTTTGGGACGGCTTGCCGCCTCCTGACGCTGCGCTGCAGGCACATAGCCTTGCCGTCGCTACCCGTGTTGTTTTAAAGCGATGCCTAACACACCAAGCACTTTCGAACTATGTTCTCTCGAAGTTCCTGGAACGTTTTGTTGCCCGCCTTGTTGTGCGTCCGTTGATGGAGTATCCGTCGCTGGCCGATCTCATCTCGCCTCTCCAGCCTGCGTGGTTTAATTTCGGCGGGGTCACTGGGTCATTCCACTGAAAATGCCGTCCCGCGAGTGCTCTCGGATAATCTCCCGGCTTTGCTAAGTATCTGTTTTAGCTCCTGCGTTGCATAGCGAAAGCGGCTGTACGAACATTCCGCTATATACGTTGACTTCTTCTGCACACTTCTTGGCGATTACGGTTCTGCTAACTTTAGCGGCTTATAACCAGCCGTGCGGACGCCTATCCAGGATTTACAACTGGCTTATAACTCGACAGCGGTTCCAATTAAACCTAATAAGCTTATCTCTGTAGAAAACTAATAGGAAGTCATACCTTGTCAAACGCAACTATCGGCGTGCTGCAGATCGGCAGTGTCTGAAATCGCCTTAGGCGTGCACGGCGAATAAGGTTGAGAATATCGACTGCGGGCTAGCCTGGGCATGCTTACGTATGACCCCCAGATTGCCCCTTCACCAGGGGCATCCTAACCCCCACGTAATATGTGGTTCTTCGGGCCAACCCGAGTCCAAAGCCCAAACGGCACCTCGCTCGGTTCAGTCGTTCTTGTAGGGCTCAGCTCGTGACAAACGGACAGACAAACACAGACACACAGGCAGACAGACCACACTACAGTACAGCGGAAACACTAGGTCAGATCTTTTGTTGTGCATAGCGATGCTTCCTAATAATTGCCACTGTCACTTCTTGTTGGCAGTGCGCCAGCCTAGAAGCGCCGTGCGTGGGCTCACGTAAATAAACACTCCAGGTATAGCAGGTTAAATCCGATCAAGCTGAGAATAGTCACCTGTAGAACGGGAGTCGCTGGCCGTCGGCTGCTCCTGCACTCGATCACTCGAACTCCAGCCGTGCGGACACCTATCCAGGATTCAGCGGGGTTCTCTGTCCATGAGACCAGCAGCGAAGCGTCTACGTCGAGCGGCGCGTCGTCGCAGACTGACCGACCGACCGAGATCGTGCGGGTGGGCGTTCGCGAGGCGATCCCCGCGCTCCGCCCGCTCTGACGTCCGGGATGCCGTCTCTGACGTCATTCCGGGGCTGTCCGGCCCGCGATTGGTCGAGCTATAATTAGCCGGCGAGCTATTTCTGCGCGGCGCCGGCGTGCTTTCCCCGGCGTCTACGTCATCGATGCGGACGTCCGACTGCTGACGTAGTTGAGCCAGGCTGCTGCAGCTGCTGCAGCAGGCAGGTCTCCCCACCGGCCCTGGCCCGGCTGCCTGGGCCGGTCGACCGGCCGGCCAGGAAACGAGCCCCTTTGATGGGCCGCCGCGGCTACCGGCCGGCCTCGCAGCATCATTGGCTATCGCCGGCGTACGATCAATGCCACCGCTCAGCAGGCGAGAACACCCACACCGTTATCCTGGATGTGGTGTGATTCCTGTCGATAAATACAACACGAGGCATTGACGCATGCTCAGAACTGACCGCTAGCCAGTTTAACAGTCGCTTTGCACATGGGGGTCATTTCTGACCCCACGGTCGATAATGCGACGATATCACCAGTTCTAAATAATATTGTGCCAAATGGTTCAATGACTTTGTAGC
>Ga0126331_1000619_pt1 | contig 10393 bp, 7 predicted proteins | sample InaspJWI98metaG_FD_96379 | JGI IMG/M metagenome (GOLD analysis project Ga0126331, IMG submission 96379) | Marine gutless worms symbiont microbial communities from Oahu, Hawaii - Inanidrilus sp. 2 OAHU.JWI-98 metaG | ecosystem: Host-associated > Annelida > Digestive system > Unclassified | place... | reverse complement strand
ATAATACAACAGTATGCACATCTACATCGATACAGTTTAGAAGAGCAGGACAGCAAGGTCCGACAAGAACACTAACAGCTGCCCTAAAACGTTTAATAAAACAGTTACTGGACACCTATTCTACCACACAAGTAAAAGATTACAAATAAACAAACTTAAAAAACAGTTTTTTCAGTGCTATTCGTAAAACAGTTAAAGATGTAAAATTTACAGTAGATGGTAGTGCATTCCAAACATTTAAACTGCTCTGTCAACGGAAAACTTTTGTCCAATATTAGCTGTGCCTCTAGGCTTAAACAGTTTATACTTGTGGCCCCTAGTGTTAGAGGTAGTACTGCTGTGCAGAGAAATCATCAAAAGTAACCAAAGACGATTTTGTAACAGTACAATAGATGCAGATGTAGGCGACGCAGTTCTAAGGTACAAAGTCCTCGCTTGGTTAATCTATCACATTGGAGTTCAGTTCAGTTCAGATCGTGTACTGTGAACCCTTTAACATCGTGTGCCCTAAATTTCTAATACTTTCGCACACGCAATGCGCCTCCTTCCGCAACCGACAATAAACATGCGGCGAATGACTTCGAATTTTAAGGACGTAAATGATTTCCAGTGTCTTGAACGCCGATAGCGCCGATACTGCTGATAGGCCGCTGCATTGATTGGCTGAACCTGTTGTATAGTACATCGTATACTGTATGATAGTCGCCTATGGCCGTGCCAATAGCAACTTCGAACAAGGTACCGCCCCGGGGGCGGCCAGACGATATGCCCCTCGCCGACGGCAGTTCGATTCAGAAATCGCGGCGGATCTACGTCCGTCCGCGGACGGGTCCGCAGTCCGCACATCTCAGGCAGCCAGCGTGCCTATAGCCTAGGCAGCTGCGCCATGGGACATACAGACGGACAGACAGACAGGCGGGCGGATCGCGCTATTTCAAAACTGCCCGGTAGGGTGAGGGCATAATAAACCGCACGGACTTTGCAGGACCAATGTCTCAGGTCCTCGCACGTCTGAATGTCATGGTCGCCGAGGTAAATTTTGCCCCCTGAAATAGTTTGGGGAAAGTCCCCCCAAAACAACGCCGTCGTTATAAAGTAGCATCAGCGCGACAAATATGCATATGCCACAACAAAAAGCGCTTATCAGTGTTGGCTCGAATCCGAGATCACATGCAGAGTTAAACGTTGAAAACATCAAAAGCAAAGACCAAACTTAATGGTCTCGGTTCGACTACTTAGAATTTGCTGGTGCCAGTAAGTAATTGAGCGAACTATTTAGACGTACGAAAACAATTAGTCACAGTGTACCGTGGTCGACTAGTCATGTCATGTCGATGCAAATTCGTTAGCTTGGAACGGAATAGGCTCGGCCGGCATAAAAACGTGCCAAGTCCGCTACAGCCTGTATCGTTCGGGTGTCACTGGACACATTATTCCGTAACGTGACAAGTCATTGCTTGGCCGGTTTTAACGCCTGTCGTGTGACTTTCGTTTACAGCATGACACGGTAATGGGAAATTCGATAATACCGCGCGGGAACTGCAATGGTGGACGCTACAAGTATGCCTACAGCCTACAACTGTGGTAACCGTTACAGTTTTGAAGCAGTAGTAGGTACCTCGGACGACAAGAAATACTTGAATAAAAAAACTGTGTTTGCAATACTCCACGCAGTCGCCATTGGCGTGGGACAGGGAATGCGGTGGAGATTGGGAACATTGGGGAATGTTGTAGAAATGGGCACAAAAATGATTCTCCGGGTCATTCGTTCTCCATTAATATCTTCTCGCGCTTTTACTGGCGACGAGTTGGTGACTTTTTGTCATCTAGAATTGGAAGGATCTGGAACCAGCAACAATAGTTTCTGTCCCCGAGCTTGGAACACAGGCTACACGATTCGCATTAAAACGATATACGGTAGTAACCTCATATTTGGCGATTGATCGAAGAATTCTGTCGGGAGAATGCTGAAAACGTGCAACCGACAGTTCGCAATCGCGTCGCCGGGAAAAGTTGAAACCTTTACTCGAGCAAAAGAAAGAAAAAGTTTAAAGTGATAGTCACGCAATGAGAGTGTCGGGGTTGTATCTCTGTTCTCCTGCGTCCGTTCTTGTTCATATCTTAAGCCATTTCTATGCACTCCTGCATATTACTCTGCGCATTTTAGACGAACTGATTGAACTGTGTGTACTGTATAGACATAACGCGTCCTCCGTTAGCGTGGCGATACATGTAGAAAAATACCTGTTCCTACGGTTACTGAATGTCGTAATTTTGTCATTATCACATCACTACTTGAACTGTTGTATATTCGTTAAAAAGCATAGGCGAAAAGATGAAGCAATATTTGTTAAGCGTATGCGTTTAATTGTCCAGCTGGTGTTCAGCCGATCGTAGTAAGGGTTCGGCTTATCCTGCGGGTTGTGTGTGTCTGTCTGTCCGTATTTGATGTTTATGCATTAAGCACTGTACGAACGCATTTAGATGCCTTTTTGGTGCAAGGATTAACACAGAAAAGAGAGCTAAATTGTATTCGATGGGATCTGACTTTGTCTACGACAGGGATAACCTCCCTGGATGTTGAGTGTTGAGGTACTCACCATCGCTGTGTGTTATGCTTGGATCTCAATGAAAAACACGTGTTATGCCCTGGAGCTCCTAGACAAAAATCGGCCAATATGCCCCCTATTAACAGTAATAATCTGACATGCTAGTTTTGGCTTCCTTATGACAAAGTCATAACACAAGGTGTTCCCATATAGTCTCATCCTGTCGTTTATAGCTGTATGTCTTCGTACATCAATATGTTGTTAATAAGCTTATGACAATATCAAACCGCCTTGTCATCTGTGCCATATTTGCTGGATGTGTTGTTTTTACCGCGGTTTGTTTTGTTTATTTGTCTCGCGTTCGTTGGCAGAATTATAGGGTGGGTCTTTATAAAATTTGGGGAACGGAATAGGGAATAGAGTACTATCTAGAAAAAAATTAATTCAATAATTGAAAGTGATTGGTATTCGGAACACTTTTGGACACTTCGTTTTATTTTTACGCAGCAGACGACTGGTACGAGAAATATATGGGACGTTGGAAAAATTAGTTACAAAGGACTGCGAGAAAATTGAAAGTGATGCACATCCACTTGCTGCAAGCTCGCTGCCAACGACACTGTGTCGAAGTGAATGTGGCGTTGCGGAGGTATGCACTCTAGCGAGTGCCGTCAAGTTTTTTTCTTAACGATAGCAAAATCGATACAAGTTGATTAAACTGCGAAGCGGCTTGATATATAGCCTACGTTTACAAATGGTAGTGAATATCGACAAGCAGAATAGCAGTATGTGCCGCCTAAAACAAAATATTTGATGTTGAGATTAATTTTTGATCATAATCTTGGAGAATGTGAAAAAAAGTCTGTATGGTGTTATTTTTATGCTAGCTTGCGAACCTTGAAAGTACTCAGTACGACGCATGCCGACTTACACAGTGTCCAATACAACATGCTGCCGTGATTCCGTCATTAAGACACTATGTCGTCGGCACAACAGCCTGTTGAACTTTCGAGCAACTACTTGAATGTCCTCATGTATAGACCAGCTTCGACGGGTTGCCGAGGAATACCGACAGCAGATTCGATAGGCCCCCTACGGAAAGATAGAGGCCGTCTACAGTCTGCTTGAAAAGCAGCAAGTGTTGTGTGGATCTCTGACAGAAGCATCTGCAGATCCGGTAAATACGTTCCTTGTTGTTTAGCCGGAGGGGTCTAGCGGAATTTTTGTTCTCTAGCTATAGCTAAATGGTGAGCTTTTTGGATTTCTTGAGTAGCTATAGGTTCATACACACGGTAACACCGGATGCCCTTCATTTCAAAATTTCAGTTCAATATTTGCATGTATAACGCACGCCAGAGAGCAGAGTCTCAAGCTAGTACATCCAACGAACTGTTGAAGCACAGAAAGGCACTCTTAACTAACATGCCACAATAATAAGTATCGCCTCGGGTGCGGCGAGACGATATGCCCCCCCCCCCTGCCGATGGCAGTTCGATCCAAAAATCGCGGGAGTCTACATACGTCCGCGGACGGGTCCGCAGTCCGCACATCTCTGGTGGCCGGCGGTGGCTAAGCGGCAGGCAGCCAGCGTGCCTATAACCTAGGCAGCTGCGCCATGGGACAGACAGACGGACGAATCGCGCTATTCCAAAATGCCCCTCCCCGGGCGGGGGCATAATAGCCCGCTGACATTCAGTACAAAAACGGCTGACTTGATTCAAACCGAGCGCATTAAATACAAGCTGTTTTCACTTACCTACATAGTTCTCACAACCACCCGACCTTCATTCATAATTATCTGCATAACCTTATCACAGTTCAGCCTCCTCGCAGCACTCGCTGTTCATCTTTGGTCACACTCACTCGTCCATCTACATCATCTTCTCTACGAATAACAGATCTTTCTTTCCAGCATGCTTCCCCTCGTCTCTGGAATCAACTCCCGGCTTGTTCCCCTCAACCACACACAAAGCTCTCCAATTCTGACTCAACTAGTCCTATGAGTGGCACTTCTGCCATCGGTTCCATCGACTCACTGCTCTCATCATCCACTCTTTCATTCCAGGCTTAAAACCTCCCTTTTCTGTAAATCCTTTCCATCGTAGCCTTTATTTTCTTCTTTAGGACTGACTACGAGGATTTCCCGGACTGTTTACCGAAATGGGGAAAGCTTGTCGCCCGATCTTCCAGCAGGAACTGGAGGAACTAAGGTCTAAGGTTACCGATACTTCCGAGCATGACCACGCTGTTTACTTTTTTTTCTTCCACTTTTCGTTTTTGGTTCCGTGCGATAGATTAAGCTGACTTATGTCAGCTTTTGAGCGCACGTTAAAATAGCATCTCACATCGTATCGTATCGTAACATTAGCTGACATGGCCGAAAGTGGCGCAGCTAGAGCGCAAATAATTCTAAGTGCAACATTCCACCTCCTGGAAGGTCTCTTTCCGTGGACTGATACCCGACCTCATGTAATACGAGGCAGTAATCTTTCGTGGTAAGCATCATGCTAAAGACCAATACGATCCGTTTAGATGTTTAGACACATCAGCGCGGTAATGCCACGTCTGCCGGATGGCAGGTAACACTGCGTGATCGCATATGGCATGTGAGTTCACTTACTTCGGTAACTGCTATACTTTGTTCATCCACTTACTTACTTACACACACACACCCATTTAACGGCCCTTTTTCCGGGACTACCCGGGTGAGCCGGTACCAGAAAGGTAAAACCAATCTGTATTTTACTGAAGCAAGAGACAGTGAGTGGCAGTGGCATCAGCTGGGCCAGATGCAAGTCTGCACCTTGCTCCAGACAGATAACCACACCAGAACCCCACCACTGAGTTTCTTACAGGCCGGATGCCCTTCCTGCCGCCCAAGTCGGCCCAACCAACAGCGTCAAAGTACTGGAGGCCTTACTTACTTACTTACAATACTCCAACGTCACTCACGAGCACACACACACAACCCGTAGATAAGCCGAATCATTACCACAACCGCCGCCGGGACTGAGTCACACGATTGACTCGAACCATCAAAATATAGGAATGGCAGCGGAAACGTGTAACTACGACAACGGGATACATTCTAATTTGACGGCAATTCCCACAGCGGACGCATGGCATTTAGTGTTGTCCGCATCGCCGGAGGCGTCTCGGCGCGATAACGTTTAAATAGATCCACCAAGTTGAATCTGGTATGTACGAACCTACTCAAGAAATCCAAACTCGCTTTTTAGCTATATGTAGCTTATGAAATTTTAGACAACTGGGTCGGCTGAACTTAAAGGTCGTTTGAGTAGATCCTCCAAGTTGCGACGATGTTGAGATCGTACGTTGAAGAAGGCAGAGGACGGAGACAGGTAAATGAAAGACGATGGAAGCAACGGCAGCAGTGATTTGGCTGACCCTGCTCACGACAGTTGCGACCCCGACCAGCGACAATGTCACCGAAGCAGGCATCGACTACAACGTATCATCGTGGTCTCATATCCCACAGTTCACAGGATTAAATAGCAAAAACATCTCCGGCTGAAACCGTCGGAAGTTCACACTCTGGAATATAACAAATCGTGGTCTCCTATCCACTCGCGGCCACCATCGTCTAGAGGTGGCTACAGATTCATCTCTCCTACTCTCAGTAAGGTGTCCTACATCGCGTCTGTCCTCATCGGCGTGGTCGGGTGTGTGGCCAACGCGTACGTCCTACTGAAATGCGATGTAATTTACATTTTGCTGATGATATAAATGTATCTAAGAAAAAAACTACTCGGAAACTAGGCTGTCCTTTTTGGTGATCTGTTACATATTATATTAAGTAATTGATAATATATGTAGTTAACATGGTACACATTTATGTCAGAGGGAGATCACTATCTACCACAATGAAGCTTCGACATCTGGTAAGTCACCTTCATCTTCTGATTTTTTTATTCAGCACACTACGTCTCCAGTGATGTAACCAAGACCAGTTTTGCAGAACCAAAACCAGGACCCCAGGACAACAACACTGTTTGGCCAAGCTGGCTTTTTACAGCACGGCGCATAAATTAATCGTTGGTGCTTGTGACTCCCGCATTCGAAATCTTCGCTTAAACATGACGGAACAAGTGGACGAGATATTCAGACCAAGATGAACACCATCAAGACGAAGAACGAAACTAAGACCGCACGGAAGTGTGGCATCGAGGCCGCTCGAGACCAAAATCCTCGAAACCCGAGGACAACAACACTGTAGAGCTCTCCCGCAATCAGTTTGATCCTCGGCTGTTCAGAATCGCCGCCATCATAATCGCGGTGGTCGGCTGTCTGGCCAACTTGTACGTCCTACTGGCGCTGCTGCTCAGCAAGAACTCTCGCGCGAGCAACGTCAACGTTTTCATCACCCACCAGACCATCCTCGACTTCGCCACCTGCGCTTTTCTCTTTCTCAGTCTCGTGATAAACCCGGACACCGGAACGAACTATTCCCTGGCGCTGTTCATGTGCTGGTTCTTCAAGTCTTTTGCGGTCTCGGTATCAGTCGGCAACGCCTCGGTAGGCGGTCTGATGGTCATCACCATTGAACGCTACGTCAAGATCGTCCACTCGGTTGCCTACCGCAACCGCTATCGTCCATGGATGACACGGGTTGGAATCCGCGGTTAGGGTTTCGGTGAGGGTTAAGGTTAGTGTAGGGAGAGGTTGACACGCGTTGGAATCATCCTTCCGTGGATCTTCGGTATCGGTACAGGCCTGATACCAACATGGGCGACGTCGCACGTTGTGAGAGGGTTTTGCATGCGTTCTCAGTGGCCGAATCTTCTTTTCTTGTTCTTCTTGTTCTTGTTCTTGTTTTTGTTTTTCTCCTTCTTCTTCCTTTTCTCCGTCTTCTTTCTTTTCCACTTCTTCGTCTTTTTCAGCGACGTACCCCATGATGGAGTATTGCTGTGTCGACGATACGTCATCGGAGCATGGAATCATTGATTTATCTCCAGGCCGAGCGGACCCCGACGAAGACTGACTGTACATCGGCATCGGTCCCCGTCAGTGGCCGAATCCTACGCAGCAGGTGGTCTGGAATGTCTGGAGGTTCGTGCTGCTCTACGCCGGACCGCTGTTCGTTTTCGTCTTCGGATACTGGAAGATACTGGCGGTGGTTCGTCGTCAGCGCAAGCAGGTGGGGCAGAGCCAGCCGGCCAGAACGGCTGCGGGCGCAGCAGAGAAAGCCAGCAGACAGACGGAGATGAACGTCATCAAAACGGTGGTCCTCGTGTCGGTAAGTTTCGCCGTCTGCTTCGTCGGCATCAGAGTCTACACGATTCTGACGAGCCTGAAGGTCGTGCCGGCAATCGGTTCACTCTACGTGCTCTTCTCGGTGTTCTCGTACAGCAATCGCAATCTCTGAGTCCGCGTCGGACACCGGGAAAGGATCACGATAAACCGCATCGTCGGTTCGGTTTTTGAAAACCGCGATATTTTGAATCGGTCGGTTTTTGAAAAACTGCGGTCAGGTTGCGGTTCTGGTTCAAAGATTCGCCGCGCTTCGCTTGTTCTTCCCGGTGTTCTCCTACAGCAATCGCTGTCTGAACCCGTTCATCTACGCCACCCAGTACGACATCGTGAGGCGCTGGTGGAAGGTCGTGATGAACCGTGTGATTCGCGGCAAAAACGCCGGCGATTCGTCGCTGGAGCAGGCGGCAATGCCGAGCCTTTCCTGAACTCAGATCAACGTGACCTCGAAGAACACGTAGAACGTTTGTTGAACAGGTGTGCTTAGCCTTGCTGTAGTATTGTTCTACGTAGAAACTTACTGTAGTTCTTGCACCGCAGTCACGAACTTGCAGCCCTGGACGACATCAATTATCATCGATATAATTCTACGTTGTGTGACTTGTTAGTCTTGAGTAGACTAGATGTTGTGGTGTATGACTTACGCACATACGCTGTGTCCCGATTGAAGTGACTCCAAAATTTAAATTCTTTTAAATACACGTACGACATAACTCAACATAAATGTGTACCATTTTAACTACATATGCTATCATTATCATTTACATATGCTATCATTTATCATTAACAATACGTAACAGTTTATCCAAAAAGTACAGCCTAGTTTCTGAGATGTGAAAATTTCAAGACCATCAGTTCGCGAGTCAAGTTGCGCAAAAATCATTTAGCCTTTGTACTCGCGGCGGTCAATCGAGTGATAAACAGGACCGTTGCCTAAAATGAACCTCTTTTAATAACTGTCTTGCACTATAAACATTTATCTTGCTTTAAACTATCCGAAAAATATGCTTTCCTTTGTGAACAGCATCATATTGACCAAAACGTAAGCATTAATTGCGTCATTATTTGTGCAACTCGCGGTTACCTCAATGCAGCAAATCTTTGAGGGCTCGGGTCTCATCTGATTTACGCAGATCCTCGTGGTCACTTGACTCCAATGTCCCATAAAAGCTCTAAATGTCACTTATGGCAACTGGTTCAGTAACCATTGGGCGTTCACAATGTTGAAAATTCAAGTACAACTCTTTGAACTTTCATAGTGCAAAAACCATACTGTGCATTTTGTTGAAATTTGTACAGTTGACGTTAAATAAATAGTAATTAATTACGTTAAAATGATATTTGGATCTGTTGAATTATGTAGATTTTAATTTTGGCGTCACTTCAATTGGAACACAGTGTAAACACTGAATGTTAACTGATTTATCAGCAACGCACGCAGTAACTTAGACAGAGTCGAAATATCATATTACTGGATGTTTTCGGCCAACAGTTGCACCAGTAAAATACAGCAGACACTTGTAACAGATCAAATTCCAACAAATCAACGAAAATAACTGTGTTGAGGTTAGTCTTGGTGTTTGTTCGCATTTTATTGGATGCATTTCCATACAGAACCGACTGCAAAGTTCCAGAGAAAAGTACCATATTTTTGGAGGTACCCGAAGTTTTTTTATAAGACAGTGTGGGATAGGTCAAAAGAAGTTCCCATGCCAACAACCATCTTGATCAATTCACCCGTTTCAATAGAACTCCGACTTGTGACAGACACAGACGGACAAGGACGGACAAAGACGGACACAGGGCCGTGGCATATATCATGCTAGCATATCGTTGCGAGGCAAAAAGAATCTGTCACAAAACAAATTAATTACTATATGCAAGGCAAAGGCCAACGTTAGCCCGCCCGGCTGCGCCACTAGCCGCCTGCGTCCAGCGACTCCCATACGCTAAAACCAACAAAATTTGGTCACCATGGCGACTTCCCTTGAGAAATCGAAAAACTAATTTCACATCAATCATCTACAGCCATAGTTCTACCAAGTTTGGGCCGGTAGATTTAAGATTATTGGTCGGACAGTAATCGCTACAAATACATACAAATAAGAAACAGAAGCAGAACATATAGCTCGCTGGCAGGCCTGTTTTCCAGAGATTCGCTGCTGGTTGCCACGTATGTCATAATAAATTTCGGTTTTGCAACAATCTCGGCGACGTTGCTAACTCCAACATTCTGCAATTTCCAGGCAATTTCCAGGCCCGTGGCCAGAAGTTAAATAAAGAGGAGGCAATCCCTTCCCCTTACCCTCCTCTCCCTATTCCTTTCCTGCCCTCCCCTTCTCTCTTCTTTCCCTTCCTTCCCTTCCCCGATTGCGGCTAGGAGGTCTGGGGGAGCGCTGAAGCTCCCAAAGCGGGCCGCCAAACGCATTATTTTGTCACACTTTGGGCTCTCGAAAACGCGTCTAGTGACAACGAGACATCTGACGTGGGCATTTAGCTGTGACAAGACCGTTTTTTTGTAATTTTGACATTTAGCAATTTCAACAGATACTGACTTTCTACAACCAATAATT
>Ga0126331_1000618_pt1 | contig 10402 bp, 3 predicted proteins | sample InaspJWI98metaG_FD_96379 | JGI IMG/M metagenome (GOLD analysis project Ga0126331, IMG submission 96379) | Marine gutless worms symbiont microbial communities from Oahu, Hawaii - Inanidrilus sp. 2 OAHU.JWI-98 metaG | ecosystem: Host-associated > Annelida > Digestive system > Unclassified | place... | reverse complement strand
TATATACCCTCTGTATTTCCGAAACTTATAATTTTGATGGTTTGCGGATCTTACACCTGCAGCGATTACCGGTATCCCACGCCAATTGTCACTACTAAAACGAAATCCGTCACAATGTTTCTGCAACGCCAAGTAACCGACACACAATACTTCGCTTCGGGAGGGTTGCGAAGTATGTATGTCCGCTCGCATCTTAAATCCAGGCCCATACTGTACGAAAATTTCTGCACATGTTACTTGTGTTCGTGGCTCGAACCTCTGCAACACGCTATGTACTTGCGGTCTGTGGATGGCGTCAAGTTCAACTTTCGCTTAATGGGGCATGCAGGCCTAAGTCATAGTCAGCCATAAGAGTAAAGGTGTTTGGTTGTAGAGGCGAACATGTCTAATGATGTCGTAATTTACGTGAATTTGTCATTGCGCCAAATTCACACCGCCCACGCCGACGCGACGCTATACTCGACAGTTTTGTCGCGTGGGCAGTGTGAATTATTAAGCATTAGATTCCCACTTACCGGCAGACAACAGATGGGGTGGCTCGCGTTAGCAACTGTGTTGTGTGTACATGTTGTGTAGATAACTGTTTAGATATATGTTTTGCTGTTAAATTTGCGCTGTATTTTGACTACGTCTGTGGAAATGTTGAAATTGCAGTAGACTTCAACGTGTGTCTAGTTTATTTGCAGTTTTACCGATGCACAGACTTGTATCCGACACAGCAGTACGACTTAGTTCATTTTTGTAGTACGTCATTTTAGTCGATTTCAGTCAACGATTAACAGCCTAAGACCCCGTGAGAAATCAACTAACTATAGAAGTCGACAGTAAGCCGATCAGAGTATGCATCCTGCCAAACGCACACACGCACAGACGGACGGACAACCCAAAAACATAATGCTTCCGGCCCTATCTACTGGACGGACGGGACATAAAAATAAGTCGCAAGTCATCGTTAACATGGATTGGAAACACAAAGTAGGCGTGCAACGTGAGAGTCGCTGTTCAACGTGTCGGTTGTGGCATTTCTCGGCACACATATTACTGATTCATCAGTTCGTCGGTTGTAAGAAGCGGGGCGCACTATGTCATATTATTTGCGCCGTTCAGTCGCGTCAATTCTTTTGTGACGGCGTGCAATAAATAAAACATTAGCGGGCGCGGAGAAAGCGCGACTGGCTGTGCGGATTAAGTTAGCGCAGCTGCGGACGCGCGAAATGGTCGCTTTCGAGCACATCCAACATGCAACTTACGCGTAAGTAACGCCGACGGCGCCTGCACAGAATACTCGTCGACACAGTGTCACATTTTTCTTTATCTCGAGCTTTTGTCCGGCGCGGTGCGTCGCTCGCAGTGCGTGCTGCTCGTTTTTTGCGCTTCTGCGTCAATGCACGCAAGTAATGAGATCCAACACATCGTGTGGCGGATATTTGAACAGTATTATTTTTTTTGTATACGTGTACATACAATCACACCGAACGGCGCGTATCGCTGCCTGTTAGTCGATCTCGGAATCATAATTGCGTTAGCGACTTCTCTGCCTCGTAGAAAGTACACGTAGCCTATCGCATATAATCCAATAAGACGTTGACGCTATCCGTATTAATCTGTCTCAAAAAATATCTCCGACATTTTCAGCTGTAATTTGAGCAAGCGTTTTGAGACACAGTATATATTTGCTACAGATTTATTTTTAGTTATAAAATTAGGGATGAAGTTATATGTATTTTATGCATTTAGTGGTCCAGGTGGACCTATGCAGTATAGCAAACGGTTAGGTGTGTGTGTGTGCGTGTGTGCGTGTGCAGATGTGTGTGGATTTGAACTATGTAATTTTGCCCTGAATATATGACATACTGGTTTAACCTTGCAGTATCTAGGCCAAGTTCGATGTCAAACCTCAAGGTCGCCTGAAAAAACAAATGTGGCTGAAGTGGTCGGTGCGACTTCGAGCGAGGGCTTTGTGGTTCTTTTCAGTTTTGCTATAACGCACGTCAGCATAGCGATACTGTAAACTGCTTATTTCGGATTAACCTATCGTATTAACGTTTAGTATTCAGTCACTGAACATGAATCAAAAATTTTATCACTAAAGTGACGACTACAGGTTTTTAGTTATAGCTTTTCTGGCGTCTGTCGCTGATGTTTCATTTAACTTCAGTTGTGGTAAATGGTTAAAATTGTCATTACAAGGTTTAAGAGTTACGTTTGAGAGAGTAAGTCTGGCGTGAAAATAGCTCTGACAAGTGAGATGAATATGTATGAGGCTGTCGTAACGACGCATTGACATGCATTATGAATTGATTCACACAATCCAGACCGACGCGTGATCGTTCGAACGCATCACTGCTCGCCGCTATTGCATTGCTGTGCTGCAGACATCGGCGAGTATCCCAGAGACGACCCAGCATCATCATGCATGCACATATACACGTAGTGGATCGCTACGTAATATCCGCTCGGCAATGAATGGGCGAGACGACGGACAGGAAACTGTTCCGGCCAGAGTGTAAGGTACTTATTTCGGTAGTTTTGCTGCGGCGAATGTGTTGTATTGTATGCTTTTGCACCCGTCCACCGCAGATTCTACTGTGCACTGGCGACTTTGACCCTTTGTGGGCGCTGAAACATTGGCGTAATCGCCTAAATGTCAGAAGCAAGTATACTGTTCGTCATACCGAAATTTAATCAACTCCTTATTGATCACAGTATAGACCTACTTACTCCCCAAATTTCACGGAATTAGAAACCCATCCAGAGCTTTTTGATCTATCCCACTTTCACTTACAAACGGTGGTAAAAACGTTATCTCCGCTATGTTTTGGTAGAGGTAACAGCAACAACGCTAATTTGCAGAGCTCACGAGATCGGCAATAGCGAGCGAATCAGACGCGCCGGGAATTCTGACGATGCTGGCAAGAGTTAATTAATTTAACTCCGCTGCTCACATCCGTATTTTCCGCTTCTGTAATCGCCGTTCTTCAATGACTGCCGCTCGCTCGCTCGCTGCTGCTGCTGCTGCTGCCGGTCGTCTCCTGTATACGACATGCGAGTGACCAGACGCTGCACTAGAACCTCGTGACAGTCAGTGTTGAAGTGGTGTCCGAGCGGTGTAGCTAATTAGTGCATCGCCGTATCGGCTTATCGGCCGCTATCGGCATTTAAAACGCCGAAAATCACTGACATCCTGACAAATGACACGTCATTTGCGTGTCTGTATTTCCTGCGCCTGCTGCGCCCGGGGTCAATTGCCTCCTTTGCCCACCTTAGTTACGCCATCGCACGGGCGCAGACGTGGTTCTCTCCTGCGAGACCGGACAACTCATGCTACAGCCAACGATGAAAGCCTACAGCTTTGGCGTCCGGAGACTGAGTCCATTAGGCTTCTATACAGCCAACAACTAACTAGAGAAGTAACACCTCCAGAAATATATAAATGCATACCTGCATACGTTTCGTTTTTTTGTTATCTACCACTTTAGTGGTCCAAGGAGAGCAATCGCTCGGTGTTTGTCTGTTTGAACGAAATGACATTTGGCCTAGGTGCTTGGCTCGCTGGTTCATTTTGGCAGTATTTACACCGAGTTCGAAGGTCGGTTAAATGGTGCTTAAGTGATCAGTGCGACCTCGAGTAAGGGTTTATTTACCGGTATCAGTATTTCTGCTAAAACCGGTTAACTCAGTGCCCCAACTGTATGTTGCAGATCAGAAATGACTTTATGTCGACAATTCGACATCAATTTAAAGATTTATTAACAGGAGCACGAAAAAGCATCATCAGTTATATAAACGGAAGCACTTACTTCCAGCGTAGTAAAATATTCCTAAAATAGTGCCCAAAGCTCTATTTTCAAGTCACGATTTTGTGCCTTTGGACTACAGCAGAAACTGCAAATAGTCGATGCTCGGAAAATTCGATCATAAATTCGGCAACGTCTCTGCGACTGCAGTTTTCCGTAACTAGGAACGACGAACGTAAAGCACCGCATTGTGACATTATCATTCCCAGAGGAGTACACGCACGAACGACAGACTGACGACGAATCTACAACTCTAAGAAGTAAGCAGCACTTTTATAGACAGGTGCTGGGGCGAACCCCACGTCCACAACGGTGGCGGAGCTTCTTCGGTAAGTAATTTGTTGCAGTGGGCGGTAGGCTAGCAGCAGCGCGGCATATGGTCTATTGGTGCCGAAGACAGATGTCGCAGCATAATGTGTATACTAGCGCCGGTCCAAGGCGTGTGCGTCTAAGCCGAAAACTTTATGGGTGGCAGGAGGGACGTAAAAACGCGCCAGCATAACACCCTTGAAGCCAGCCCGCGGTCTAGTTATGACACACAGCATCGCTCTTCCGAGAGGAACAATCTGCCTGTCAGCGTTCGCGGAACTGTTTTGTATACTTCCGCGAGCCCACTGACACAGTACGCTGTGGTCGCGTACACAGCACTGAGTGTATACAGTTATCTACCCCCCCCCCCTGAAAATTGTCATTCCGGACATTTGCGCTCCCCTCGGTTAGAGTTGTGGTTTGGAGTTATATGTTATGGCTTATGGACCGTTCACACATACGCAGCGCTGCGCGTTGCCGCGCTGCGCTTGTAAAACGCTTCTTGTGTTTTCACTAGCGGAGCGCAACAACGTATGTGTGAATGCCACCACTGAAATACATTGAGTTGCTCTCTTGCGCAGCTACGCTCAAGAGTAGCGCAGCGTATGTGTGAACGGCCCTTAGGTTAGGTTACGGTTTGGATTAGGTCTCAATATATCACTTTGGCTAATTCACAAGTCAACGTTACGACGATTGCTAAAACATTTTCTGTTCCAACAGTCCTACCCTCACATTGTCTTCTGACATTCGCAGTGGTCCTCGCAGTAGCTGCGCCACTCTTAGGCCACTTTAGCAAGAAGCTCTGCTACCGCAGATAAACTGCGCGACACGCTATGTCAGTCAAAATCTTGTCAACTGCTGCACAACTGTAGGAAAAATTGTACAACAAATCCACAACAAATCAAAGTAGTGGAGTTAGAGTCACAGTCGACCGTTTCAGAGGGAAGTACGCATATTTTTGGAGATACACGAAATTTCTTAAAACACAGTGTAAGACATGTGGCAGGAAGCCTCCATGCAGCCTCCATGCCAAAACCAGCTCGATTCGACCAATCTGTTCGATACAATACCGTACAATACTGGCTTGTGACGGCCGGACAAACGGACGGACGACAGCAAATACGGCGCTAGCAGGGCTAACTGATTGATTCGGGGGCAGGGCAGATGTCGGGGAGGGTCAAATGTCCTGCATTCACGCAGCACCGCTAGGAGACGGATCGACGAGCGTGGCGACAGCTCTGCGAGACTGGAGTTCTCTATTCGGTCGACATCGATCGACGCACGCGGCGACGCGCGGACGGACGGACGCGGCGGCGATCAGATCGAACTGGCGGTGACAGGTGCGCGCACGAATTAACTCATTGTCGTCATTGGCGGCGCGCGGCGCATGAATAAAAAGGAAGCTGAGAGCTGCAGGGAGGGCGTGCCAGCCGTCGGCGATGACCGATCACCAGACCACCCACAGAGAGTGGACCACCCACGCCGACGATTGTGTGACGATGCATGTATTCGTACCCCGCTTTTGATCTGTCCAGAAGACGATTAGTACGCCAGCCGCGGGAGGGGTGGTGGCGCTGCAGTGTATACTGCATCGTGTTATTGGTCACTGAACGCGGCGTCGTAAGCAGTGATGGACAGCTAACTAGTAACCACAACATTTTAGCTAAACTAAACTAAATCTAACTAAAAATTTTAGTCAAACTTTCAGTTTATAACTTCTAACTCCTCATTGCGCCCTGCAGTCGAGTACGAGTCGTCTCCCTGATATATCAAAAGAGCGGTAGGAACCGTCCCTGCATCCACGCCGACCGACTGACAGTACGACTGATGTCGTCGCCGACAGATAACTGCGGCCCGATCGATCTTCGGCGGCAAATTTACCGACGACCAGCAGCGCTGAGTGATAGAAACGGCTGCGATGATACAGCACGCACGACTTTCTATTCGACTTTAACAGAAACTGTGCATCTATCTTGTACCGTTTTCGAGATACAGCGAAGTTTTTGTAGAAGGTCGCTTGTTTTAATCTAATCCACCTGCATGTGTCGCCCCTGTTGCGGCTGACCCCGTTCTAGTTTCAAGACGATCCTGGGCAACAGAAAGCTAGATTCCTTGGGCTGATAGAAATGGCTGCGAGCGATGCTGATGCCCACTTCTCATCGCCTCGGTCCCGCTCTCGTCTTGACGGCCGGTCGTCATTATTGTCCGAATACACAGACACACGCACACAGCGGACCGGACCGATCGCTGTATTCGGACCACGAAATAGTCGCCTCACTTCGTGAGTCCCGCTCCCCCCCCCAGCTTGACGGCCGGTCGTCATGCGACATAATCTGTGTCTTGCGCCCGGCTACGACGTACAGATCACCTTCCCGCATGATTGCGCTTCATTGCCAATATCTATCTCGGCGGTCCTGCGGTCGAGCCGGTCGCGTGACCGAGGCCGTTATACGTCCGGCGCGACCGACGGCTGTAGTATTATCGCGATAACGCCGCCGTGAACGCCGTATCCACGCCAGCTGTCGTCCTTCATCCACCGAGCATCTCAGTTCCCGCGGGTCGTTATAGAAATAAAAAAATAAATGCATCTTGTTTAACGACTCTATGTTGTAACGAAGACTGTCGGCGTCGAGGCACATGCGTATGAACAACTTGCCGAGAGTCGTCATACGCAGCTGCGCCTGGCCGGGGATCGAACTCGCGGCCTCTTGATCACAAGTCGGCGATCGACGCCCAATACGATGACGATGCGCCACCACTACGTCATCACGCGGGTCGTTATACCGATTCTGTGACGTTATATTGACTTCTATTCACGCTGCTGTGTGACGACATATCGGGGGTGTGGCGGCAGGGGGAAGGCGAAACGTGTATTTCATGGTGTTTGCAAGATACTTATAAGGGCACATTTTAAAATCATCTTGACAAAATGATGATACTTTTACAGATATGTTTTCTAAGATGCTGTTCACCTGAATAATTTTTACATGGCACAATTAAAGTAAATAATTTCTCAGTTGTCTGTTCCGCGTGCGACTTCACTGTCTGCCCAGCCTACTCCAGCATCCCTGCACACTAGTCGCTGTAACGTCGCACCCCGGAGAACAATAGATGTCGATATGATGTCACGACACCGTTATAGCCTCGCGCGCGCCGCCCCGACTGAAGGGTTACGGTCGGCGACTGATTTTGCTACAATATCGCGGTGATCGACGCAGCTCGCAGCATCGCCCGCGAGACATTTCGTCGTTCGAGTGCGAAGTTGAGTGCCGTGTCGCCCGAGTTCGGAGCTTGATCGTCGTCTGAAACGCGACAGGACACTGCTATTTCCGTGGCGATGAGACAAACGTCGACATCACGCCTATCAACGATCGCCGACGACAGCCGGATCTCCTGAGTGATGGAATATCAGCTTGCGTGAAAAAGAGAAGAAAAGTGTAGCCTACTAATAAAGCCCTAACTTGAGGTCCCACTGACCACTCTGACAGAAACAACCCGACAGAGAACCAGCTAGCTACGTATTTGCAGCCATTTCTCGTCTGTGTTTGTTTTCGGTTCGCAGTCTCACTACGCTACCTGCTAACGCTACCGCTAACTATAACCGTACACCGCAAACTTTAGCGTATATGACCATCACCTTCGAACTTGACCTAGATGGCTCTAGATGAACCTGCACTGTAAATATCCACTATACTTCAAAGGTCACTTAGTTCTATAGTTACTGTCCGAATGCACAGACACACTCACACAGGGGACCGGACCGATCGGTCTATTTCGACTATGGTTGTGGATAAAAATAAGCGGTCTGTTTATTTGTTGTTTGATGGCAGGACGTCAGTCGCGGTAAGCTATTCATTAGCCTACCGAGACGGTGAATTCATATGCGAAGAAGCGTTCTGCGGCGACAGACAGTACGCAGACTGCGCCTGTAGTGCGGCGCCGCAGTGCACGGCTCGGTTCGGCTCGGCGATGATCTATAAACGGCCGCACCGCACGCAGCCGACGTGCGCCGCAGTCGTCGCTGACGTGCTTACAAATGACCGGATTTCGTTCGCCGGACAAAGACGTCGTCGCTACTTCACGTTGACGTCGGCGTGTTCATCAAACGTTGCGTCTTTTTAACAACCGGCGGACCCGTAAACTACGCCGATCAACTGACTAATTACTGCTGCGACTGGCACCGTGGTTGACAGAGTGGCTATGCGTTCAGTTTGAGGTACAGCAGGCAGTCACGTGATGGAGTCACGTGTGTCTAAGCTCCTCCAGGCAAGGAATATAGAGCGACACGACGACGCCGATAATGTATGCGCGTTTACCGTCGGCTACCTGGCTGACAGACAGTTCAGTTCCATGAGTTGGTGGTAGCTGACTGATGGGCCGCCGATGTCGACTAAAGCCTCGTTTACATCACATGAACTGAACTAAACTGGACTCGAGTACTGAACACGTGCAACCAATGGAAACGCGCACATCGCACGAACTGGAGTTAGCGAACTAGTTCGCTGTACTACAGCCAGTTAGTATGAAGCAGATCGACATGACGTGACGCTGGACTGTGCGCACTACCAATAGTACTCTTGGAGTAACTGGGTGGACTTGAGTAGGTCGGTTCAGTTCATTTCAGTTCAGTTCATGTGCTGCGAATAAAGAACCTTAACCGGCTGACAGTTGGTTCAGTTCGATGAGTTGGTAGTCGGTCGAGGCGTCGCTGATGTCGACAGAGACGAGCCTATGGCGTCGATTGTCGTTCTCGCGAGCTGTTTATTCCTGCATCTCACATCATCATCATCACCGTCGTCGTCGTCAGTCGTCGAGTTCCACGTCCTGGAAGAACTTCCGCCCGGCAGCTACGTCGGCAACGTCGCCGCTGATGCCGGCTTCCACCGCAAGTACTCGCCGAGAGTGGCGGCGACGCTGCGGTTCCGAGTCCTGTTCCAGTCGCCGCCGTCGGCCGCCGGCAGCCCCGGCCGCACGGCGCCGGCGGCGGCGGCGGCGGGTCGGGCACTGTTCGCGGTCGACGAGTCGTCGGGCGACGTGAGAACGCTCGTGCGCATCGACCGCGAGCGGTACTGTCGCCGGGCGGGCAGGTGTGTGGCGCGCGTCGACGTGGTCGTCCAGCCGGCGGCGTTCTTCGAGATCGTCCGCGCGCGCATCCACCTTCTCGACATCAACGACAACACGCCCACGTTCCCGCTCTCGCTCGTCAATCACTCCCTGCCCGAGTCGCCGCCGGGCGCCGATGCGTCGGCGTCCGGCGGGTTCCGTGTGCCCGAGGCGGACGACCCTGACTGCCCGGCGTTCGGCGTCCAGCGCTACCTCATCGAGTCCGTGCCCGATGAAGCAAACGACGTCAAAGCTGCGACATATCGGCGGGATTATCGTTTCTCGAGGGCGTGAGAATGAACCGTTCCAGATGAAATTTGGCATGTAAGCAGAGGTCATGGATCTATTCTCGCAGGTCAAATTGGACCGCGATCGGCGACGATGGCGTGAGTATGACAGGCTTCCAGTTTGGTAGCGTTGCTTGCGGTTGCTACAGCGCTACGTCATCGAGTCTGTGCCGGCGGAAGAACTGAACGACGTTGAAGCAACTGCGGCGACGATACCGTTCGAAGTGCACTACAAGCACGGCCAGCTACGAGTCGTGCCGACACGTGTTCTCGACAGAGAAACAGTCGACAGGTAACGACAGCAGTGCTTCTTTCATTTACTTTCTTGCAGTTGCTGAATAAGGTGGATCTGAAAACAACGAGATGCCTTCGACGGTAGACTAATAGAGACGTCTTATCGGTAATAAGTAACTTGAGCCGACAGATGTCGGTCGTATGCTGGCTTCTTAATTGAGTCTACATGTAACAAGACTTGCTGGCTCAGAGTCACAACACTGCAAAGGGGATGAGCTCCTACGCAATGGACTTTGTTGTCTATGTTTCTGGTTATATCTCCTTCTCTTTATAATATACATGTACTCTCCGCGACGGTCGTATTTACGGCTTAACGCATTATGTAACGCACAAAGTAAAGAGCTTGTCTTCGTTTTTACCGCGCGCTGCTATGCATCCGCGGTACTAGCCATGGGCATGTGTCTGTCTGTCTGTGTCTGTCACAAGTCGGAGTTCTACTAAAACGGCTAAACGTAAGATCACATAAACAACACCACACGATAGCCCATGCAGGGACTCTAGTTTTCTGATGCCAAAGATCTCCGCGAAATTCGACCGGGGTCACCCCCTACGAGGGCGCCGAATGCAGGTGGGGTGGGTCAAAATCGGCGACTTTTGACTAATAACCGGCTA
>Ga0126331_1000617_pt1 | contig 10404 bp, 8 predicted proteins | sample InaspJWI98metaG_FD_96379 | JGI IMG/M metagenome (GOLD analysis project Ga0126331, IMG submission 96379) | Marine gutless worms symbiont microbial communities from Oahu, Hawaii - Inanidrilus sp. 2 OAHU.JWI-98 metaG | ecosystem: Host-associated > Annelida > Digestive system > Unclassified | place... | reverse complement strand
CTAAATAAAACGTGGACGGATCTGGACGAAATTTTTTGGGAAGGTTCCTAGGGGGAAAAGCAAGCCCAAGTTCTTTTTCGGTTACGATCGCTAGCTGGGTGTGGAGGTTACTGTCCAAAAACGCCGTAAACTGGGGATTTTTTACATTTTAGTAAGTCTATGAAGTGTTGCCAAGTCCTAGCGACAAAAAGACTGTGATAAATTTTTTGTTATAAAAAAAGCGTGTCGGGGGAATGGGCATTAAGTATGATAGGGGTTGAGGAGGGGCGAGAATTTCGCTTTCGCGGGGATCTGTACTCTCAAGAGAGTACTTTCCCTCTAGTTCTGATTGACTCTTCCACGAGGAGTCCTGTCAACGTCTTGATGTTGTTCATCCAGGCCAGGCGTGGTCTTCCTCGGCTGCATGCACCTGTTGCACCTGGCGTTGTTCCTTGCATTGACTCTTTCTCCAGGCAATTCCCTTGTTACCTCGTAGTGTGACCATAGTATGCTAGCTTCCTTGCTTTGACAGTGTTTAACAGTTCCGTCTTTACTCCAGCTTTGTTAAGAACCCACTCATTTGTTTTCTTTGCTGTCCGTGAAACCCACAGAATTTTTCTCAGTCCTTTCATCTCTGAGGCGTCAAGTCGTGTTTGTTCATTCTTTCTGAGAGTCCAGCTTTCACAGCTGTAGGTTGTTACAGGCCACACTAGTGCTTTCATTAGTCGTATCTTCGTTGAAATCGGTATGCTGTGACTTTTCCATTCCAATTTTCTGCAGTGATGCCCCAATCTCCTGCCCTCTCTTGCTAGCAGTATTATAATATTTTAAAATAAAATCTTAGAGTTCATCTGTCACAATTTTGTAAAATCATTCTGCACACTTACAAATTCCTATGCACAGTTTGTGCCAAAAAGCCCATGACTTTGTGGATTGGTGAAATTTGAGTTGTTTTGTCACAGGCGTCTGGTGTTGCTGGTGATTCTGCCGTACATCGTCTGCACTGTGTAAGCTGGAGCGTTATTTGTGATCAGATATATTGAAAATGTTAAAACACTGTAGTTTTTGTTAAAAATCCTGAAGATCATGTGCCCAGGTTTGGTTCCAGTGCAGGCTTGGTGGATTGGTTGCCCATACAATTTGTTTTACTCGTGTTTTGCTTTTTGCTCAAAAAACAGCAGTCTTAGACACTACTTTTCTGTTATGTGACACTTTTTGCCAGACAGTCATGTTGATGATGTCTCCCTCTTTAGTAGATAGCATCTGAACTATGGTGATTGTTTGGAGGATAAGTGGGAAATGATCAAACTGTTCTATGCTGTTGTATGCGGTGGTATGCTCATAAATGGAGCATTTCTTAATAGTTGCATGTTGGTTGGCCTCAGATTTTGTTTTTTTTGTGTTTAGGTTTAACATTTTATGTGTTAGCTTAGGTCATTTTGTTTTATATTCCTTTTTTGTTGTGTTGGGTTTTTTTTCTTTAGCAGCACCCCAAGAGATTTGTCTGCGAACTTGTGAAGTGACTTTTGTATCAACACACATACATACACACAACCATTTAATGGCCCTTTGTCTGGAACTACCCAGGTGGCCGATACCAGAAGAAACATTCACCCACTCACGTCCATCCTGATCATCAGACATTCTGTATTGATTGATTGATCTACTACAATCCACGGCATCCTCCTTGTTCAATTTACGTGCTTGACAGTCCTTTTCCACAACCTCTTCCCAGGTCCTCTTTGGCCTTCCTCTTTGTCTTGGACCCTCTGATTCATACTTCATACATTCTTCACCCAATGATCAACTTTTCACTTATAACACATGCCCACACCACCGCAGCCTGTTTTGCTGTAGCACCAATGTTGTGTCATCTATTCCGAATATCTCTCTCAGCTCCTTACTTGGAAGTCTGTCTTTTAACTTAACAGCACACATCTATCTGACCATTGTCATCTCTGTTCGCTGAAGTGCCACCTCATTTTCTTTCCTTACAGGTCTCGATTCTATGCAACATGCTATTTTGCACACAACTGCTGTATAGCCTTCCTCTCATAGTCAATGATACATCCTTATTGGAAAGCAATGGTACCAACTACCTGAATTTATTCCAGCCAATTCGAACTCTGGCCTCCACAGCTTGATACTTTGTATCAAGTGGACCATAAAACCATCAGTCAGTCCAGTGGTAATGATGTGGCTGTCAGTTATTCTGCTATTGTGGATCATCATGAATCTTTAGCACGGAGAGGCTTAAATCTTCGGCCCATATAAAATGTCGTGTAACTCTGATGCACGTGTATTGTATTTTTTAGCCCAAACCTGAAGTCGGTTCTCAAATATCTAAGTTTTGTCGATGCAGATACTAAACAGCATAACAAACTGTGTTGAGTTACATGTCGATGTTTCATATTTGCATATTTTATCGAAGATTTTATGTGTTTGTTAGCAGCAGAAGGAGCAGCATATGACGGCTGAATACAAACGGCGCTGTAATATAAAGGTGATTTTTTCCTGTCATTTCGTTAATTTTTACGTCTCCTACAGTTAAACCATGGCTATTTGTAGCTATTTGTAGTTGCCTTGAAAAATGTGGAGCCTCTGGAGATAAACCTAGAAATTTTCTGCTAACACAGTGCTATGTGAGTGACAGTTATTATTACTCCGCCGCTGATATGGTAGTGGAATATTGTGATGAGAGTGTGTGTGTGGGTGTGTGTGTTTGTCTGTCCGCGATAATATTTTTGGAACTACACATCAGGTTGTCACCAAATGTTTTGTGCATGTTACCTATTGCCATAGCTCAGTCCTTCTCTGGCAGCATACTGATACGTTATGTACTTCCGGTTTTGTGGATGACGTCATATTTTCTTGGGCCAAGGTTGCTTGACGTCGCCGCCCAGCTGAAGCGCAGTGCACACACAGCCTTGGGGTTGGCTGTAAACTGTGTGCAGTAATACCAGTTGCAGGCCAACAGACTCATGGGACTACCGTTTAGGCACTTAAAGTAACTTTCCATGTGGCAACAACTGGGGTGGAATCTGTGGTCTATGACTGCCTTGTTATTTCTAGCACGCTGTGTCTTGATAAAAACGGCTTCTTTGTAGTTTTTGTGATAACTTTATCAAGTTTTGACCGATATCAAAAATATTTGGTAAATGTGTTTCCTAATTAATTTTCAACACAGTGATCTGCATGTAGCCAACTATACCTGTCATTTATGTGATTATTGTACCTTGCAAACATAGACATTACACTGTTGCATTTCCACTACCAGTGTGTAGTGCTAAAACAACTATAAACTACAATTGTTGATAGCAAATGCCGTCAGCAAGGGCATGCGGGCAGTGAAACTTTGCACCAGCAAATCCTCCCGTTCTTAACTTGAGGTGCAGGCTAATGCTATTGGCCGTAAAACGGTGGCTGTTCTTGTGTTGATAGCAAATGTGTAGTTGTTGTACAGGCTGCTGACTGTCTAAGTGCTTAGTTATTACAAAATTTGGCAAAAGTGTTCAACGTAATTATTTATTTACTTGCTTACTTCCTGTATGGCCACCTGTTATTGATGTTATCGACATGTCAGGGTTGTGAACAATAGCAAGTCAGTGAGGCACGATGTTTACCACTGTGGAAAATAAAAAGCGAGAAGGTTATAAACATGCAGCAGAACAGTTTCTCAAAAGAGTTTTCTAAACAAAACTGGTCTCTCTCTGTCGTCTTTGAAATACTTCCTACAGAATATCGGTCTGGCCAAATTTGTTGTGTTGAAAACTTTGTATTTTTTGGTGTATTTTTAATGCTAATAAAATTAAAGTTGTTATGTATTTCTCTCTATCAGTATGCCAGTTGTTGTTGACTTGCTTCGTATAAGATTTCAGGCAAAACTTTCAAGCCTTTGTTGAATTATGGGAATTTATATCGGGGGAGGGGCTGTTTTTTGGACACTATAATAATTTTTATGAAGCATCTGAGAACTAATTATGTGGTTGTTTGTGCTGTGTGTGCTAGCATGGTTTTGATACACTCAATCAGTTGGTACCATCTCTTAACCAGGTTTCGAGTGGGAAAATCAACAAGGCCACAACATTGGAAAAGAGTGAGTTTTCAAGTAGTTTTGAACCATTGACATAACTGACGTGAGGTTGCCTATTTTCATTTGCTGTATGACATAGCTGAATTTCTAGCGAGTGCATGTGTCGTCATATTTTCGCTATCATTTAAGTAAAAGAACTTAAATGGAGTTTAAAAGCCTCCAGTGCTTTGACGCTGTTAGTTGGGCGGCAAGAAGGGCATCCGGCCTGTAAAAAAGTAACTGGTGGTGTGCTGGCATGGTTATCTGTCTGGAGTGAGCTGCAGGCTTGCATATGGTCCAGCTGATGCCACTGCCACTCACTGTCTCTTGCTTCAGTAAAATCCAGATTGGTTTTTCCTTTCTGGTACCGGCTCACCTGGGTAGTCCCAGAAAAAGGCCGTTAAACGTGTGTGTGTGTATTTAATGTGTATTTAATTATAAAAAAACCTTCATGTGTAAGTGAATTAATTTTCTTCCAGATGTGTGAATGTTTCCAGTATCCACAGATATGTGGATATGAGATGAAAGGACTGAGAAAGATTCTGCGAGTTTTGTGGACAGCAAAGAAAACAAATGAATGGGTTCTTAACAAAGCTGGAGTAAAGAGAGAACTGTTAGACACCGTCGAAGCACGGAGGCTAGCATACTATGGTCACACCATGAGGAAACAAGGGAGGGAGAAAGAGATAATGCAAGGAACAATGCCAGGTGCATGCAGGCGAGGAAGGCCACGCATGGCCTGGATGGACAACATCAAGACGTGGACAGGACTCTCTGTGGAAGAGTCAGTCAGAATGACAGAGGACAGGGATAGATGGAGAAAGTGCGTCCATGGTGTGGCCAACCCTCGGATCAAGGACGGCTAAAGAACAGAACAGAGCAGATATGTGAACTCCATGAGTGCCTTTTAGTTGTTTGTCTCGAAAAGTCACAGCCTGATGGCGGGCAGGATTGGGCTGTATATATTGTTATTGGCTCTTAGTGGCTGTGTAAATTTAATCAGAGCAATTCCACATACAACAGAACATGCTGCCACTCAACCTTCACTGATAGGTGGAAAGTTGGCAGCAAACTATTTGACTAACCAATCGCAGCAATCTGTGTCAAGTGTCTTCATTTATTGTGCGGCTGTTAACTTCAATATTTTTAGTATTTTGTTGCGCTGTTGAATTGCTGAGAGCGTCTTAGTTGTGTTTTTGGACTATCAGTATGCACATTTGTGAAATTTTAGCGGCAGAATTCTGTCGTCGCATGAAGGATGAACGGCTGAACATGTTGAATGAGACCAACAAACTGAGTGATGAAATTGCTGCTCTTCAAGCAGATATCAGGTCAGTAGCCTGGTGCTGGTTTAAGCCTGAATTCCATTAGATCGAACTTGTCGGAGACCCGGTCTGTGACCGGGTCTCCGACTTTTTTCCTGCTCACAATTTGTCGGAGACCTGGTCGCAGGTCTCCGGCAATATTTTTGTCGGTCTCTGACAATGTTTGCCACAAGAAAATTGTCGGAAACCTGGTCTGTGACCTGGTCTCCGACAAATGATGAGCAGAAAAAGTCGGAGACCTGGTCCACGACTTGTCGAAAACCTGCCTAAAAATGGCGCGAATTTCAAACCACGCCCACTGCAATATGGCATACGATGAAGATGATGTTATTATTGCCTGTTTCCTACACTCTTATGATATGTGCTGCCTCTTTGACTCTGTTGCTGGAAAATAAGAGACAGCATTCAGTGTGGCGATATACTAGTAGTCAATGAACAGCAAACGATAGGCCTAGGCCAAACTCACCGGAAATCTTGCCCAAACTTTGTGCAATTTGGTGCCACACGATCTCTTTCTCCTCTTCAGATGCATTGATAGATAAGTCCCATGACATGTGTTTGCCATAAACTCAATTAAGTTTTCGATATTAAAAGCTAAAACTTGTCTCTTCACCGCTTGCCATGCTGTTTACAAATACGTAGCAGTGAGGTCTTTTTACGTCACTCTTAACTGCTTTTCTACTGGCTGCTCAGAAAAAACGTCCGTGCATTTGTCGTCTTCAAATTCCATTTCTTCTGTCTTGCTCAAAACCTGTTTTGACAAAAAAGTCTGTGTCCAGGTCACAGACCTGCTAGATATATATCGCGACATGTCGAGATAGATCTAGCAGGTCGCAGACTTTTTTTCAACAAAAAAAGTCCGCGACATGTCTGGACATGTCAAAAACGTGGTTGAAAACCTGGTTTTAAGCAGGAAAAAGCACGTTTTGAGCAAGTTTGATATAATGGAATTTAGCCTTTATACTACATACACACACTCACACAAACGTGGCCTGTTGTAAAGGCAGTCCAATGAACCAGGAGCAGTCAGTTAGATTTTTGGAATGATCAGAAAAAGAAGTAATTCTTGTGTTGCCTTGTAACAGTTGAACAGAGCTGTTGAATTTTTCTGGATGGTGCCACCATGTGCAGTCAGGTCTACCAGCTGTTCATACCTCGACACTGGTGGTTGATGTTCGGTCATTAGGCCTTTTCTGTGGCTGTGAGTGAGTGCGTGGATTTGTATAGTGGATAATTGTTAAGAACTCTTAATGTGCTGGATGCACTTGTATCGTGCAAACAAGTAGCTTTTGAGCAGATGCCTAAAACAGTCTATGCTGCTCGTTGGATCTCCGATAAAATCCAGGAGTGAGTTCCAGGCCATCCAGAAACGCGGAACGGCAAGTAGGTGACGGTTGCAGAACGCAGATGCCGCTGTGTGTCAGCACTGGAGACCGGGATGCAGTGCTCCGACAGATACGATGGTGCGCGGTCGTTCAGACACTGGTGAACTGTCACTGCAAGCTTGAAGGGGACCCAGTTTGGAACATGCAGTATCTGACCAAGGCTGCGATCAAACTTCCGAGTACGGTGACAACATGCGCAGCAGTGTTCAGCACCCGCTGTAATTTGTCATTTACTATCCTTGGTGCACCGGCCAGGATGGTGTTGCAGTAATCCATTCGAAAGTTAACGACAGCATAGATGAGCATGGCCCTGGCCAGCAAGTCAGAGTCCGTTGACCGCCAGATACACCAGAACTTGTTACTGCGAGATCCATCACGTTCCTTTGACAGTTTTTGCCAGGACCTGCAAACGTTACTTTTCTCGTTTTACTAGCATACACAATGCATTGGAGGCTTTGCGATTATATATATATTATTTTTATTTATTATTATTTAATGTAACAGACAAAGGACCCGAAGGTCACTAACATGTCACACAGCGCATGAGAATGACAAGAGAGGTCAAGAATGGAAAGGTGGCATTTAAAGGTGGACAGTGTGGGAGAATGGACCACCATGTCTTACCAGTTGTTCCAGGTACTAATAACACGGTTAGAGAAGAAGTTTTTGGTGGCATCAATGGCACAATGAGGTTTCAATAATTTATAGGCGTGGCCTCTAGTTCTAGAGTTGTCGATAATACAAAAAGTAGCATCTAACTGGGTGTCATAGTGGCTGTGTAATATCTGATATACTGTTGACATTGACACTGGCACATTTCTATAACTGACAGTTGCAACCAGTTTCAAAATAAAATTCTTTACAGTGAGTTATCAGTGAGTGAAAACTTAAACTGTGGCTCACTGCACAAAACCATTTATCAGACCAGATCAGATTTTGTGGTTTGCAGGCATTTGAACTCTAAGTGCCTGCTAACGTTGCTGCTGTTGTTAATGTTTCAGTGCCTGTCAATCACAGCTGCCTGCAACAGGTGCCCCGATGAGTCATACAGCCCTTCATTCAGGTCACATGACTCAGCTGTACGACAGCTACGTCCGCTCTCGTACGCTTGCCAACTGGAAGTTCTGGATCGTATCTTTTTCTGTTTACTGTGACACTAATAGTATTTCTATATCAGATAAGTTGGTACCTGGTCATTTTTGGGTGGGCTGTTACAGACCCTAGCTACAACAAAACAAGAAGCTCAGCTACTGCTAACAGATTTTTCAATGTTCCCGTTTCCATGAGGGAATCTCGAGCCCCCCCCCGCCATTTGAGTTGAATCTGTGTTCGGGTCAAGTCCAGCCCAACTCAGAGTTCGAGGCGTATGTCTGGCAGGCTTTTTCTTAGCGATATTTGAGATCTAGTTTTCTGTAGCAACATCGGTAGTATTGTTCGCTATGTATGTTGAAAATGAGTCAGTCATCAACACACAGTGTATCCTTAACTCGTCTCAGTTCAGCCTGATAATTCGCTCGCTGTTTGAGTCGTACAGTAGTTCCATGTTGTCGGTTGGAAGTTCAGAAGAGCTCTCGCGGTCTGTGCTTGCCTGGCTGCAACAGCACTGCTCACTGGTGGCACTTCGACCTGGTATGCCAGAACGTTCATCTCTCTCGTTGATTTCACAGAAATCAACTCCTGGAGGGATGGAGAGACCAGTCCTCTTTTGGTTATACCCATAGAGAAACTCCCCTTTCCATTATTATGCCTCCGCCATCCATCCTGTGGGCCGCTGAAGGCATTATGTTTGCCACATGTCCGCCCATCTGTGTGTGTGTATACGTGTGTGCCCTGGCATTTTCTGACCATCTTGCTGTCGACTTCCAGTTTTAACCTTGATCATACTGCCTTCTTGGTGTTGGTGATCTTTATGATTATCCTAATTCATCAAAACAGCTTTTGCAAAGTTTAAAAATGTTATAATGATACACGAGAATGATGATTTTGGGGCTTATCAGTGTATCAGAAATGTTTGTCAGCCAGGTTCTATCCAGATCCTGTGGGGCAGCTTTTATAGAATCTCTCCAATATTTTAGCAACAACACATTGCCTCTTTGATTGTCCTATTTTTTTCCAGCAATTAGACTTTTGCACAGGAGCTTCCAAGCGTTTAAGGTGGAGGGCAAGAAATTTATAGGTTTATTATGCTGTTTTATTATTTTATTTATATAGTGTTTAGCATCTTAGATGGAATGGTACAGAGACACATGGTATGGGGACAGTGTAGATAACACTGTTAAAGAGAACTCCAGTGTCTCTCTAAAATCTGAATGCGCTGGTTGCCATCAGCAAGGGCATGCGGGCAGTAACACTTTGCACCAACAAAATCCTCCAGGTGCTGGCTAATGCAGGTTGACCTGTATAATGGCCGTAAAAATGGGTGGTTGGTTTGGGGTTAGTATCTTAGATGGCAGAGTGATAATTATGGCATCTGTCTTGCAAAAGTCACAGTTTGTTATTGTTCCTGGCCGTTCACATAGAGCAGCAGCACTTTATATATGTTGTATGTAGTACTAGTAGCAGCAGCGGCACAACTGTCCATTAGTGTGACATTTAACAGATGACGCACCGTAGTGAGTGGGACATGGAAATGTGACGACCCGAGGTTGAAAGTGTCACACGAGGGCGCATCCCACGAACGACTGTGTCATATGTTATGTTGTATGGCCAACTACAAGAATCTTGAATTATAAGTGGCTTACAGTGGCGAAACGTGAATGAGTATCATCTGCCATCTAAGAATGCACACAGTCCTAATTACTGTTCATGATTAGCTGTATGTGTTAAATACAGTGCTTATTTTTACTGCAGAATCACACTGATTAATAGATTTAAACTGTACTTAGTAAAAACTTACAGTAAGACGCCAAAAAAACAAACTAAACGTAAACTGAAACAACGTAGAATATATCTTACATTTGCATTTAGTGAACATCCCGTGACGTCACCCAGGGTGACATTATAATGTCACCCCAGGTGACTGTGAAGCGGTGAACATATGATAATGCTCAACGTCACGTGACGGCGTTTCGACCAATCAGCGAAGCAGCTCATAGTTGCGTCATACGACAAAAGTTACTAGTACTTCAAGTAAGAAAACGTTCAGTGTTGATGACGAGCGAGTGCCGAATGCCGACGTGTTGTATTATTGCCTTTGGACACATGTAGTATGTGTCGGTACACCTTAGCCAGTTCTGTTCTGTCTTATGCCGATTGGCTGTTGATGGGGGTAATGAATATGCATGATGGTATGTAGGTGTGTTGACATCTCTGCGGCATCTGAGTACATCAACATCGATACTAACGGACCCAGCTGGTGTGCCGCAGCAAGCCACAGATGCGGTCTCCAAGCAGACTTGATTCTCATAGAACACCAACTTGCCGGTGTATTATGTGCTGAGATGTTGTCACAGTCCATAGCGGGGGTTTTTTTATAAGAAAATATTTTCATCTGGCTTTCCCTGTCCAGTTGACTGAACATCACTAGTGTGGATATTGGGGCTAGTGCAAAGTTGGAGTTAGTGGATAAGTTTTGTTACCTGGGGGACATGTTGAGTGTGGATGGAGATGCTGATGCAGCTGTGGAGGCCAGAATTAGAATTGG
>Ga0126331_1000615_pt1 | contig 10441 bp, 8 predicted proteins | sample InaspJWI98metaG_FD_96379 | JGI IMG/M metagenome (GOLD analysis project Ga0126331, IMG submission 96379) | Marine gutless worms symbiont microbial communities from Oahu, Hawaii - Inanidrilus sp. 2 OAHU.JWI-98 metaG | ecosystem: Host-associated > Annelida > Digestive system > Unclassified | place... | reverse complement strand
TCCATTATGCTTTTTCTTACCTCTGTGTGCAGATAATGACTAACTCTTGTTTAGGAAATGTTATTGCTGATCAAAAGAATGTTTATTGAGCGAACTGTAATTACGATTTCGAACTCTGCAGTATGGGACTTTTTCATAACGTCAGCAGTTTTGTCTCTCTAAGCATGTGGTCAGTAACACACACACACACACACAACCGTTTAACAGCCTTTGGTCGTGACTACTGGGTAGGCCCGTACCAGAAGAAACATTCACCCACTTACATCCATCCTGATCATCAGACATCCTTTATCAACTTCCCTCATTTACTATGATCCGTAGCATCCTCTTTGTTCAGTTGATGTGCTTGACATTCGTTATCGACAACCTCCCTCCAGTCCTCTTTGGTCTTCCTCTTGGTCTTGGACCCTGTACTTTATATTTTATACTCCATGCATTTCTTCACCAAATCATCATCTTTTTGCAGCACATGCGGTCAGTAAACGTACACATGCTCAGTAAAACTGCACAGTGGCATTGAAACCACCCTGTAGTATTTGAGCTAGGATAATTTGAATTGGAGGGGGGGCATTTTTATGGACCATCGGGTGCGTGGAAGGCTTGCTCAGTTAGTTGTTGACAGAGATATGATTGCTGTGTGTCAGGTGTTTCCTAAACGTGACATCACCAACGTGGTTGAATCAAGTGAAGAAGTGACCATTGGCAGCTGGTGTGGCTTTGGACATTCTTCCTGCCATCATGAGTTTTCAGTCAGACCTTTCCGCTGCCTCGGTATATGCTGCTGTGCATCTTGATACTTCTACCATTGCTCTTAGTTTTTAGCCTGACATGCTAAGACTTCATGGAATTCGTGTTATTTCTGATCTGCCAAGTCTATTAATAACAGTCCAGTTGTTGACAGATGTGCAATAATATGACGTGATTAGTTATTGAGCTGCAGTAATTTATGTAACTTGCTACAGTTCATTAGTTAATTAGTGTGTAGCTGTGGTCGCTAAGTAGCATTCTGCCATCTTTATCAGCAATTTTGGGTAGTGATTAATGTAGTATATTCTGCTACTGCATGTCATGTATCTGGAAAATTTTAATATACAACGTATGGGACATGACTACATATCTGCTTATGAAGTATTGTCATTGAAGTGCAATATTTGTTGTCGATGGTTATTTCTCGCTCTTGCACTAGTTGCAAGGGTGTTTTTAGGCCATCGTATAGTGAATGTGACCTTTTCACCTACAGCTGACAGAGACTGTCTCGTGTAGATTTGCATGGTCCTACATTTAATTGTTAGCCATGATTGCTGTAATGTGCTTGGTAACAGCAAATGAGTAAGACCGTTGTTAGAATGTGGACGCTGTACATTACTGCTGTCAGTGTCAGTGTTAATTGTTCTGGTGATGGCATGTCACTAAGCAGGATTGAGGATTGTTGGCTAGTGTTGAGTTGTTGGCAGTTGGATATTTCTGGCCACTTGTCTGTGATTGTTTTCCCCAAGTATCAGGTGATAGATAACATGCAGTACATAGTGCGTCATAGAACACTGGCAGTTGCCTGTGATCAAATTGAGCTAATAGGGCGATGTAGCAGTTTCCTGTGAGATCATACCAGGCATATGACTAATGATGTACTGGGACTGGTCTAACAAGGTCTGGTTAAGCAGTTAGCACTTTCCACATGGGCCAGCAGTGTCTGAATGCTGCACGGCGCTATGGGCGGTGGTGATGCTATCACTTGGCCAGTGTAAACATTCCAGCACGCCCCTGCAGTTGCTTTGCACACTGTACCCAGTAACTGTCATTAGTCATCAGCTGGTACCCTTTGTCCTGTTCTCTGCTATGTTCACTGATGTGGGCATCTACTGTAGCACTGGTGTAGCAAGGGGGCTCAGATCAGACCCCAATATTGTTATAAATTTTTTTTGAAATGTGCTGTAAAATGGGTAGTTAATACACTTTTTATGTTCATCATATTTGGGCAAGTAACTGTTATGTTTTTTTAAAATACTGGTACCTGTTTTTTCTATTTTAAAACCTGGTTAACTTGTAGTAGTACTTTCCAGTCCCCCTATAATATATACCTCTCTTGTTCAAATAGCCTCCGATAAAAAAAATCCTGGCTACGCCCCTGTATCTACTACAATAGCTGTTCTACTAGTACTGGTGGGGTCCACGGTGGCTGTATGCTTGTATGCATGTGGTCCAGTAGGTGTGTGTATTGCTGCCTGCTAATTAGATTTGGCCAGCTCAGCTGTCGGCCACCAGCTAAGCCCCCTTAGTCACTGAGTAATTGTTCTTGCAAATGCAACAGCTGCGTTGGCCTGGCCACGGCTGTAGGTGGCTGTACTGTGTGACTTGTGTGGGATACCTGTGAAGGTGTGCATGCTCATTCCGTTATTAGGGAAGCCAAAGCTTTGTAATGACCAAGTTTTTTGCACTTCTGTGATGTTAATGTGATTTCATAGTAACTTATGTCGTAATATATGGAATATATGGTCTAATTGCACTAGCATATGGCTGCAGTTTGTAAATCAGTTTAATGTGCCAGAGCATGGACAATTTTCTAAGTACAATTCAGGTAAATAATCTTCCAGAAATAGTATTAAGGAGTACTTGTAGGTAGGCTCGAAGACCCTATGATTATCGTTGCAATCACTTTGGAACTCCCCTAAACCTGAATGGATTTGGATGAAATGCAGAATATAAATGAGGCACCACAAAGAAACACCACATAGAAAAATTGAGGGAATCGCCCTAGGGATTTTGCCAGATAGCACCAAAAGGTGGCTGAAACGTTTTTTTTGTCACAACAACATGGTCTTTTGGCTGCATTGCCATTTTTGAAACAACAGACGTAAATTGATGTCCTGGTACGTACACAGTACACCAGTGAAAAATTTCTGCTTAGGTGGTTTTACGAGCCGCTAAATGGCAACATTTGAGGGTGATTTCGCGGGTGCTTGTATGGAACATGCAGCTCAAACGCTGTTTTAGGTGACAGGAATCATGTCGGGGGCTTGGCAACATCCCACTGATGTGCCTTTTGTATGCAAATTTTGGTCACATTGTGTGGTTTGTGAGTTATGACCCCCCCCAAAAGATGCTTGATTTTTACTTTGGGCCATCGATGAGCACACTCGGTAGACCGTGCTATAACTCATCGTCACTCATGATGCACTCTCTTCAAGTCTATACTGCAGCCATTTTGAGATCCACTGCAGCCCGTCTGTAGTTTTATCTCATAACTTTTTTATTCTTCACTTTTTGAGCATGACACTCGGCTAATGTGTATCTCAGTCTGTGTGTGACTTGTCAAAGGGATTAGTTTTTCCTGTCGATGGTGGTTTTCCGCTCTTGCAACAGTTACAAGCGTGGTTTATGGCCATCGCATAGAGAACATATTGGGACTTTTCACCTACAGCTGACAGAGATTGTCTTCTGTAGATTTGCACTGTCCTACATTTAATGATGTTATTCGTGATTGCTGTGCTGCTTGCTAACAGCAAACGCTTAAGAAGCATGTTAGAATGTAGATGCTGTGAAGTGTGAAGTCATCGTTTGAGTGGGTGTCAATGCTGATTGTTCTGGTAGTGGAATAACATTGTTAAGGATTGTTGGCTAATGTGAGTTTTTGGCACTTTGGCATTTCTGACTGGAGTTGACGTATATGACATGATGATACAGTATAAGTCAGTTGCAAAGGAGCTATGGTCCACAGTAATGTACTAAATGCAGTACATTGTAATATTCACTTGGTTAAAATGAATAAAAAGAATAAAAATAAATAAAACAAGCAAGTGTAATTCTAGGTGAAAACAAATGGGTTATGGTGATTACACTATTGCTGCACATGATTAAACGTTAAGATTAGAGAGTAGAAACACTTCATAATAAGTGATAACTTTTTGCAATATTCTTGTGATAATGTTATATACATGTACTACCCTACCTGTGTTCGCTAAATCAGGTACCAGCTTTGCTTGGGTGAAGGTGGGAGTGTCATCCCTACCGGGTGGCAGGTAGCACTAAGTGATCCCATATGGCACGTGAGTTCCTGTAAACTGCTGTACTCTGTGTACTTTACTTTTTACATTCTGTGGGCTCTGAGTTGTTATGTTTGGTGTCTGTGCAGTGGGTCCGTTCCAGAGCAATGCTCTGCTCGTGCCTGATCACTGCGTGTTTGACCACGTTCATGACCAGAAGCGCTGCACGTCGTACCGCACATGGAATGACACGGCGTTGGCTTCATGCGTCAACCGCGGAATGTCGCTCCGCAGTTTCTCCATGCTGCAGCCGTGTGGCATTGACCGCTTCAACGGAGTGGAGTTTGTCTGCTGTCCTCTTCGCACTACAACTGCCGCTAGTAAGCAGCCAGTCTCGCTGCTCTATCTGCCGCATGTATCTTACAGCACATGAGCTGAACTGAACAAGTCAACCCAGTTACACCACACGTTCTTGGTATTGAAGAGAAGACTTGGCTGACATGCAAACCTAGTTGAGAACGTCATAGAATGTATGACCTCCAGTATTTCAGCCTTGACTTAGCATCAGCAAGGCATTGTGCACTGAAGTGATCTGTGAGTTAGATTGGCCTCAGTACAGGACATTTTTTGGATGATGATTATAATTTTTCTATGAATCATGAATATCACATTTTTGGACAGAACATTTTTGAGTACAAAAAACTCTGGACGCTTAGAAAACTGCACATTGATTGTTGGTTTGACCATGGTGACTGTCCATTGCAGAAGCCGAGAAGACAACAGCTGCACCAGCAGCTAGCAATGTGAACAAACCGTTTCATGGACCAACCGATGATGATGTGTTCCGAGCTTATATGGATCGTGGAGGCAGCAACGGCAGACATGGTTGGAATGAACATCAGTACTTCTCAAGAGCGATGGAGGACTTACATCGCAGTCAGGAAGACAAGATGGCAAAGGTCAGTCCTGGACTAATGGCAGTGTATGGTTGTTTTATTATTATCATTGTTATCACTAGGCTGCATTGCAGACAAATAGAGCCTGATGGAGTAACGTGGTGGACTTTTGGGGTCTAATGAACCATGTATTAGATAGGAGTTTAGATCCCTCTGAGAATTTTGAGAGGAACATAGTGGAACGTGCCTGGCAGTTGATATACTCAAAGTGACTCACAGAACTACTGAAGGTTTAGGAGAGCTTCCTTCTTCAGTGTCATAGATATAAAATGTGTCACCTCTTTGGTCATCTTTTGTGTGTATGCCATGGTTATTTTTTCTTTCTAATTTAGCCTTGACTAGTAAGTTAATCTATCAATCCAGGCATTCTTTTTTAGTAAATTTTCTTTGAACGGATTCAATTTCGATGATACCTTTGGTAAGGCTAGGAGACCAGACCTAACAGGGGTATTGAGTTATAGAATTGGACGAACGTAAGTCTTGCACCTTTGCATAGAGCTTGTCCTTTATCCTTTGTTGTTGCTCCTCCGCTTTTCATTGGAGCTGATGCTATGGGGACAAATGCATAACAGCCTGTCTTGCAAAAATGTCAGCCGTTTTGTTTATAATTTCTATGTGAAATGTGATCGAGTACCATCCAATACTCTCATGATCTTAAAACGTAACACCTTTACCTTGTCATTTATTTGCAGTGCAGATTCAGAAAATCATTCTGTGGTTGATGAGTTTTATACTGACAAATATCTATCTTATAGCTATTAAACAGGTTGACATTGCCAGCAACTCTAGTTAAGAACTGGATGATTAACATTGAACAAAGTTTTACTGCCAGCATGCCCCTGTGATCATTAGTGTGATGGCATCTAATACCCCTTGGAATTGTGGAGAAGATGCTATAGTTTTCCTCATTGGTTTTACTAACACTATTCGATATAAACGGATCTTAGTGAAGTGGCATATTATATAGTCATGTCAGTTTTATGCGATTGCCACATTTTTCACATATTTCAACAAAGTTTGCATATTGCATATTTTTCCGCATAAATTGTCATTTTTGACAGCAATTTTAATATTCTTTATGTTTCTGTTTGAATCAATATTCAGTTTGTGAGGATTCCCGTAATGTTTGATCAACATTGGTAGTAATAAGAAAATTTCCGCCCAGCTGCCTCCAAAAGCTAACCCAATTTAACATACCCGCTGAGTTTACATTGGACTACTAACCTAATAGCGTTGTCTGGCGAGAGTAGGTGGCCAACGCTGGCGGTAGCTTACGTCGGCTCACTCCATAGAATATATAACTCAGTAATTTCCGCATATTTCTGCCACATATTTGGTGTTTATACGGTCTGTATATTTAAAAAATGCTGCATAAAACTGACATGCCTAATTATAATATCAATTTGTCATGTGTTTAGATAATGCGGGAATGGAGTGCAGCACGGCAGCATGTTCAGAATCTGAAGGCAGCTGATCCTCGTGGCGCTGAAAGATTGAATAAAGACATCACTGCAGTAAGCTTGGGTTTCTGTTATGTCTCAGCTTTCGTTGTTGGCTATCGTTTTCTTTACTTGTTGTAATTATTTTTTGCTGCTGCATATAAGTTTTTTAAATTTATTTTTTTGTCATTTTCTGTTTTAACTGGAAGGTACTAAAGGGAAATCTGGTACCTCCTAGAAAACCCAAAACCAACTCGACCTGCTTAGCCGTTTGGTACAGTTCACTGTAAAATTCATCAAATTTTGAAATTTTGTCATCTCCTTGCTTTTGAGGTTATCTAAGGGTCAGCTTGACCAGCTATACAAAGCAATACCAGTATCATTCACATAGTTTGGCTGTACATAAGTGTAGACCCTGGCATAGAATTTCCGGGGCGTCGAAGTTGTTGACTGGCCAGTCATACCGCTGTCGAATATTTGCTGCAACGTCACCATTACTGCGACGTCAGCGTCGCATTTTATCTCCATTTTTTGATGCTATCACTGAAAAGATAGGCTTATTTACATGCTGTTTTATTTCTTTATTTACTGCAACGAAGTACTGCCTTCAGTGCTTTGACACTGTTGGTTGGGCGACAGGAAGGGCATCCGGCCTGTAAAAAACTGAGCGGTGGGGTGCTGGCATGGTTATCTGTCTGGAGCTAGGTGCACACTTGCATATGGCCCAGCGGATTCCACTGCCACTCACTGTCTCTTGCTTCAGTAAAATCCAGATTGGTTATACCTTTCTGGTACCGGCTGACCCGGGTAGTCCCGGACAAAGGGCCGTTAAACGTGTGTGTGTGTGTCACTGCAACGAAGTACTAACTCTGAACTGCAACAGTTCAACTTGCAGTTTTTCTTATTAGCATGGTCAACAAATAGGAGTGCTTGCCCTCCCAAAGTGCAATAAAATAGGTCTAGTTGTGACATAGCCCCGTCACATCGTTATGTTTTAGGGAGACCTGATAGGCTAATTAACCAGGCTGTTATTAGCCACGTAGTAATCGCTGCCGAAAAACTATCACACTACCACTGTCGGGAAAAAAATGCTACGCATTGACAAATCAGTCAATTAACGCTTCAGACCGTTGATGCCGGGATCTAATAGGTGGCATGTCAAACAACTGGTGAGTTAACCATGCCCAGATCTCATTGATTGTTTCTATAACAGCCAAATTTTGTGATAGTCATTCCATTATTATTCGATGCAAACTCTGCTGTCGCGGAGAATCACATCTTCTTTGATGTATTTTGTGCCATTTAATATTTACATTACTTGGCAGACAGCATACTCAAAGAGCATGGTGATGGCGTTACCACAGACTTTCACAGCTATGAAAGTTCTGGTTTTAGGCCATCACAAAGCATGTTTTATGACATACTGCACGGCAGTTGGCTGAGCTATGTCGGCTGTTTGGTTGGCTTTTGGTGTGTCAGACATTGCTTTTTGGCTGATTTCATTGTTTTATTCGCCAGTTTGTTTGCCTCTGCAAAGCAGAGGGTTTCAAGATGCTTGGAATATTCCATATTCTAACGTATCAGTGAACATGCATAAATGTAACATATTATTTAGAATGCCTCAATTTCTCTTATATTTTATAGAGGTATGATCTCTCTGAGCACTTTCTGTTTGTTTTTGTTATGTTTGTATCATTTGCATGGCAGCTGATGTGATGACCACTTACCGGTGAATCTGGTGTGGTATTTAAAAGAAATAAGTAAAATTATCAAGCAAGGGAAAAGGTATTTGCCACATAGGCTGGTTGTTGTTTTACTTCACAATATTGCACAAAAAAACAAACAGATATTTAATTTTTTTTGCTGTAGTGTGTTATGTACCTCAAGTTTGATGTAAACATTGACGTGGCATGTGCTTATTAACGGATGATAAATTACCGCACATGGGAGTGTAAACCCTTTTTGAAACTGTTTTGGGTACAGCACACCATGTTTTTGCAGATATAACAAATATTATGAATGATCATACTGCTTTTTCTTGCAACTCTAGTCATAATCATTGTAAAAGCTACATAAATATACAGAAATGTCGTAAATCTTCTCAGATTCCTATACTCAACATCCAGTAATTCAACAGGTATTAAATATGCAGCAACACTCTGAAAAGTGGGGAATACCACACTGCAGGAAAAAAACAAATCTTTATCAATCGTGAAAAACTGTGCCAAAAAAATTACAAATGATGTATCAAACACACAAAAAATCCATGGCAAAATTATCAAAAAGATAAAATATTATTATAAAACTAGCTAATTGCATGATTTCTGAAGTACATAAGTTGCTTGATGAATTACTACTCTAAAGTACGAAACAAATGCGGTGCTTTCTATGCATTTTAGCATGCATATTGAAAATTGGTGCTACCTTGTGAGCCAAATGATTTATAAAGGATTTCTAGCTACATCACACAGTGAAAGCAGCTCTACCTCATGACATTCTAGTTACATTGCTATGCGTAGCATAAGATGCAGTCTATTGTTACTGTTGTAGCACGGTCTGTCTATCTGTTATTCTCTCTGTTGGTCGTGACTGTGAGCCCTGCAAAAATGGCTGAGCCAGTTGAGATGCTGTTTGTGGTGTGAACTCTGTAGCCTAAGGAACCATATTGGTGGGGGCCCGTATCCCCACAGGAAGGGGCACATTTGAGGGTCATATGTGGGCATGCCACGTTGCCCACAGTTAATATTTTCAAACCTATTCTCTAGGGGGGCAGGAGTGATGTGCAGCTTGTAGCCTCCAGTCTAGCAGTTTGTTCTTCTTGTTGGGGATTTTGGTCAGTAAGTGGTGTGGTACTTGTTGGTGCAGAGATTCGAGAAGACGTACGAGGCGCTCGAGGCAGAAAGTGTTGCGGAGAAGAAGCAGCTGACGGAGCTGCATCAGCAGCGTGTGCAGTCAGAGTTGAACGAGAAGACGAGCGACGCACTGGACGACTACATGGAGGCCATCGACGACAACGACGATGTGAGCGATCTTTGTCAAACATCGATAAATCAGACCTGTGCTCATTGCCACATTACGGATGGATTCCTTTCTCAGCAGTCAGCTGTGCTTTTATGCCTTTGCCCATTCGATATATGGAGCTAGCGGCATCTTGTTTTCGGGGTGTGTACTAGCTCAGAGGCATTCGCGACCATGGCCAGTTTGCTGTCGGCTTCCAGTTTGGAAACAGTAAGGAGCTGGTGTTCAAGTCTACTAAAGATGCTGTATGATAACCACAAAGGCAGGGTGTGACTGAATGTTTTTAGTACCTACTCACCTGTGTCATCCTTGCAAAAGGGCCACTGAATGTGTTGCACTTAGTCCATATGGTCAGCATCATATGCCAGGTGGCATCACACTGAGATAGTTTGATGTGCTTGCTGTAGTTACAGTTTACAGATTATTTGTTTTTTTTTGGAAAGGTTGCCAGAAAGGCACCCACTCTCGAACTAGTGGTCAGTATAGAGCAGTCTTCAGTGGTCTTACCACAGCCGAATGTGTAAAGTGTCCCACTGCGTTCAAGATGTTCCTGGCTGAAATCCAGTTTGGACAATGCAGAATCTATAGTCGATACCATTACTGTAGCTTCTTGCTGCTGCTGCTGCTGCTAGGCAATGAGGATCTTCAGGACACTGAAGCGCTACGTGAAAGTAGTGCAGAAAGATCGCCTGCACACCATCAACCGCTACAAGCACCTGCGTGAGACTGATCCGGCCGCAGCTGACGAGCTGCGCGTGCAGATGGCCGAGCACCTGCGCAAGGTCGACGGCCAGCTGACAGTCGCTCTGGGCATGCTGGACCGTGTGCCAACGTTCAAGAAGAAAGTTGAAATGCAAATTCGTATGCATTCTTTTTGTTGTTCTTATCCTTAATACCGAGACATTATTGCCATTATTACTTGCACTGCCTTCAGTGCTTTGACGCTGTTGGTTGGGCGGCAGGAAGAGCATCCGGCCTGTAAAAAACTGAGCAGTGGGGTGCTGGCGTGGTTACCTGTCTGGAGCGAGATGCAGGCTTGCATATGGCC
>Ga0126331_1000612_pt1 | contig 10514 bp, 10 predicted proteins | sample InaspJWI98metaG_FD_96379 | JGI IMG/M metagenome (GOLD analysis project Ga0126331, IMG submission 96379) | Marine gutless worms symbiont microbial communities from Oahu, Hawaii - Inanidrilus sp. 2 OAHU.JWI-98 metaG | ecosystem: Host-associated > Annelida > Digestive system > Unclassified | place... | reverse complement strand
TTATTTTTTTAAAGCCCACCAGCACAAAGCCGCAGGCAGGAAAACTAGGCTAGGCATACAAAATTATGGTTGCCACTAGCTGGTGCCTTATTGTCCATGAAGGAACCAACCCTGGGATCAAGGCAAGGCAAAGCAAATACTTTTCTTGTGAGAACGGGACGAAATAGATTCAGTGGGCACGGGAGCGATTTTCATTCCCGTGCTCTGTCGCGCCAGTATAGCGAAGAATGCGTCGCAGAACGGCAGGGCAGTAGTACGTGGTGAGGGCATGCGGGGAGAGTAGGACGGCAAGCGACGAGCGAGCGACGATGACAAAATGACATCGTCGACATTAGCGTCATTCAAGCGGAGTCGTCGTCGTCGACAAAACGAAATGATTTCATCACGACGAGGCCTTGTCCCGCGAGGCCAGCGCGCCACGTCCCGCTCCTTGGCACCCCCACCGCAGCCCACCCAGCCTCTTTGCCACTTCTCTGACAGTCGGCGACCGCCCGCCCGAGAATTACTCGGCGAGATTGCGGCGTCGGCGTGCGGTAGGTCCGCTGTAGTTCGGTAGCGTTGGACTCATCCATCTTGGCTGAAGACGACAGCGTCACCGGCTCAGACAGGACCGCCGGACATCAGCAGACCTCATCACCGCGTACTACTACTACTGTCGTGCCATCGCTTTAGCTGACCACACACATACATGCAGATAACCAGGGTAGCAGAGCTGCAAGCCATGTTCAGCGCAGTTTTAGGGATCACTAGATTGCCCACTGCAGGGTATCGCGCCAACGCGATCTCCATCGCTTCTGTCATCTCCAGTTCTCCTGTGTAGACCACACATGCATAGTACATGCGTGCCGTGAACCTGCGCTAGTTAACTGGCATATTGTGCTGCAGCCAGTCATGTTAACAAGGCCACGATTCCCAAGGCCACAGCCACATGTTGCCGCAGCACTGCCAGTGCCACACGACGCACAACGAATCAGTCAACAGTTACGAAGCTCTCAAGTACTCGCAACCTCGAACAGTCACTGAACTGCTACTCAGTGATGGCAGTCATTGTTAAACCTAATAGTTGAATGTTGCTGTTAATGTACCGTATGGCATCAGCCAAGGCCAAAGCAAGGACTCGACAAGGCTCAACATCACTGGCTGCCGCCTCTACCTTGAGCACGCTTACGCCACCTCTGCACTTTTACCGACTGTACGCCTCCGTCATAAATCTCCGCCTGTCCGTTCATACGGCGTGTGACAAATTAATTGTAGGCCCCATAGATTGGTTGGTTGGAGTAGAGTTTAACGCCCCACTCGACACAGATGGACTTTGATCAGCCAACCGCATGATTTTTGACAGCTTGCTCCAAATCTGTGCAGTGTTGTGATTTTTTGATTATCGGCCGAATTGAAATATTTATTGTCGCATGACCAACTGCGAGCCGCTTCGCTGATTGGTCGAAACGCTGTCGAACGTTCGTCAATGTTGCATGGTCACGTGACCGTGCAACATTGCAATTTAACCCAACTGATCAGCGTTAACCTGTGTTGTGTTACAGCAGTATCAAGAAGGCCACTGTGTCAAAGTCACAGTGTGAAAGACAGACCCACACACACACATGCAATAAATATGTAAGAAATTTTTTTTAAATATCTCCGAACTGAAGTAGGAATTTGCATTTCAGCTTATTCGAATGCACACATCGTATGTTATAGTGCCACCTGGCAAACAGAGTTGAACGACGTTCGCCTAATTGTCGATGGAAATTAAAAATTAACTAAAAATCATATTTTAGGCTGGTGGTTGGTCATACGACAAAACAGATGAAGCATGGTCGTTGCACCCTCGTGTGACATTTTCAACCTCGGGTTCATCATATTTGAATATCGCACTCACTACCGTGCATCATCTGTATACTGTTGTCTAAGCCGGCAGTTGCATGACTCGTGCTTTTTCCACTCGGCTGAGTGGTATTTATCTGCACGTTGCAGTATGGCGGAATATCGACTTTGTATATGCTGCCGGTATTCGCATGCACGACTGCGCTGGGGGAGGATGTATTGCTACAGCGAACGAAAATGTGCCGATACAGTTGGCACAGTGCCGGTTCCCTCGGCTGGCCATTTCTAGTGCTAAAATATTAATACATTTTCACATAAAATATACAGTTAAGAGCAGTTTTATCAAACAGCACACGAAAACTGTTATTGTTTGAAAATACCAAAATGCTGATTGCAGTTTAACAAATAAATTTACCGTATTATTTATTATAATTTTCCGCACACTTACGTTCCCTACTGCTGTCGGTGATTGCAGTGTGGTCGCACTGAGCTTCGCACATCTCTTGGCACGTGAGTTGGGACGGGCGGCTGTCGTGCCGAGCATCTTGTACACAATGTCGCTGCTGATTGCTGCATGCTGCTGCTCTCCCGCCCGCCAGCAATGCGCGTTTCACCAGTGGCATACGGCATCCCGGGAGTGCAGCGTGGGTGGTCTGTTATTACTCCGTCCCATGACGTCTGCATGTCTCTGTGCCTGTCCGCCGGCATGTCTCTGGAACTACGTTTCCAGTCTTCGCCAATGTTTCTGTGTGTCGCCTATATCCGTGGCTCGGCTCGGTCGTCGTCTGGCGACGTTGTGATACGTTATGAACGTCCGGTTTTATGGACGACGTCGCGTTTGGACATAATGGTCGGATATAGACGACGCGAAAAGGCGTATTTTCAAAGTGACTCAACAGGGGCAGCACAGATGTGCTACCGCAGCGTATACTCAAACTGACTCAGAAGGGGGAGGACCGGACCGGGGGCAGGGTCTGATGTCCGCGATTGCCTAGTTTGATCGCGGAGTCTATCTCTGTCATACACGTGTAGATCGTGCGAATTACTATCTGCTGTCACTCCGCAATTCCGCAATTAAAGGTCGTTGCGGATCTGAGTCCGCGGACGGAATCAGTCTGACGTCCACACGACGGTGGTCTCTATAAGCCACAGGATACCGGTCGGCGATGTATTTGTGCGATTCTGACGCTGAATCTCGGCAAATATACTGGCCGTCCTGTAGGCTGCTGCTGCTGCTGCTGGTATAGCCATGGCGCCGTGGATTATCTCGTGCGCCTGTGCGTCGCCACATCTCTCGTCTGCCGGCGTGACTGATTGCTTCGCTTGCAACTGTCACGTGCATATAGATAGACGTGTCCTCCGATGTGTAATAGTCCAAATTAGTATGCTAACATTTAGGGCAGAGTTGCGTAGTTAGGATTTACGGTTACAGTTAGTTTCGGGTGGTGGCAGATGTTGTACACTGAACTACGTTTGACTGTATTCTCATTTCGCATGCGTCGAGGCATCCCGCTCCTCTGCCTTCTCTGTGGCCGTCTACAAGATGTCGAGAGCGAAGAGCGATGCTGTTAGGCAACATGGCGACTGATAATCAAAGCCCGTTGTTGTGAGGTTATACAGGCGGCGCGGACCGCGTGCGTGCGTGCTCAATACGAGGTTGATTTGACGATTGATGAGCCAACGATGTCACGTCGTCATGCCCCCACTTCCATGCAGACCGCAGCAGCAGCAGCTGCACGGCCGGCAGACCAATTCAATTGGACGCAATTTACGCAATCGTTTACCGACCGGCTACTCTCTGCATTCGACCTCGAAAGGCCTTCCGTCCCTCCTCTCTGCGCACTTGGAAGGCATTCCTCCGTTGCAGCGGTCATCCTGGTAATATAAGTGCGTTATGATTTCTTCTGTTGAACTAGAAGGCACTCGGTAGAGCGCATACCTTCGCCACAGTGCACATGTCCTGTGTCATTATACAGGAGCTGCAGAAGTGCGATTACTCTTACATTAACCTTTCCATATTTCATCTGTTCTTCTCGTGGTTCGTATTCGTACTAATCAAATCTAATCAAACACGACTTTAATAATGGTTGACAGACCGCAACCTGCCTACAACTTGCTAAACGTGTGATATACAACGTCTTTAACACTCAGAAAAATGCTAAATAAAACACTGCAGAAACACGGTAGAAATCCTGCTCAGACATAACGTTTTTGAATTTTTCTTGCATGCCAACAAACAGACACACACGAGTCATACGAGTCATAAACAGTAATCCCACAACTGTAAATCCTAACCCTAACGAAGGGGGTAGATGTCCGCGATGGCGATTTCCAGGGGAGGCTGTGAAAAAGCTGTGAAGCGGTTGAATGCATGTATTCACCGGTTTTGCAGATGTATGTCGTTTCTCAGTTCGTAGTGCTTTTATGCTGTCGATATTATTTCGTGGGGATTTGCGTGGACTGGACATGCCGAGTTAATGTCTCTGTTGATCAGTATGTATAGTGCATTCTGTAGGCTACTTCGTTTGTTTTATACCCGCGCGATGCTGTTTACAACACGATGGGCGTGGAGCAGCCATTTGCACGGGTTCGCCTGTGACAGCCGATACTTGTTATTCTTGTTTGCACGTCTCACGGCTTCCTACACTGTGACGGTTGATTGTACGGCTGCCTTGTAACAACAGCGAGTACATTCAGACCCCGGCGAGCGATACCGACAGCGAGCAGAGGGAGGCGGAAAATGTCCATTGCCGCCCCCTAGCCGCCGGTCCTACTCCCAGTATCTGTGGCCGCCGATTGCTTTTCTCCGCCTGTGCCTGCAGTCCTGCATTGCGACGGCTGCAGACACACGACAACCGGAGCATTGCTGGCTTATTATCTACGTGACCGAACATTTGCCCCCGGATGCCTCCCCTGGAAGTCGCCATCGCGGACATCTACCCCCTTCGTTAGGGTTAGGGTTTACAGTTGTGGGATTACTGTTTAGGGTTACAGTTGGGTTTATTAGTTAGGATTAGGATTAGTACGATTAGGATTTAGGGTTAAGGTTACAGTTAGGGTTACAGTTTGCCTTCAGTGCATTGACGCTGTTGGTTGGGTGGCAGGAAGGGCATCCGGCCTGTAAAAACTTGAGTAGTGAGGTGCTGGCATGGTTATCTGTCTGGAGTGAGGTGCAGATTTGCATATGGCCCAGCTGATGCCACTGCCACTCAGTGTCTCTTGCTTCAGATTGGTTGTACCTTTCTGGTACCGGCTCACCCGGGTAGTCCCGGACAAACGGCCGCTAAACGGGCATGTGTTACAGTTAGGGTTATAGTTTAGGGTTGCGGTTTAGGATTACGTTGGGGTTAGGGTCAGGTACGGGAGGCAGATGTCCGGGGGGGGACAAATGTGCTACATTCGTTTTCTGTGCCGTTCTATCCATCCTGCCCCGTCCGTCTCCCGGTCCGTCCGCGGGTGTGCGTGCGTGTGCGATGCTTTTCCAGTTGGCTGGCTGTGTATTCAATCAGCTGATGGCCGCCTGGTCAGCCATTGGTCAGTTCTCACCGCTCGCTCGCCTCAGTCTTGCCCCACTCTCTACTTCATTCTCACCGAGTCCTCTTGAACGGCACAGTTTTCTGCTTCACTCTGTAGTGTACGTGTATTCACGATATTGTCCATTACATTCCGTGTCAGACGTCTGAAAATAGCTGGCCGACGCTACACTGATCTGTTAACTGTGTGGAGGTGCTAGGGACAGCCGTTAACCAATGACAGGCCGACTTGCAACACACCCTAGCAACACAACGGTTAGGATACAGATGCACAGCTGAAAATGTTTTCGACTTGTGAAATTCTCGCGCTCATGACCGTAAACTGTGACCTTTAAGTGTGACCGAGTTTGCCTGCAGGTGAACCATCAAGCCAGTGCCGGAATTCCGTCGTACACTCACCATCTTCTGTAATCAGGGACCCAAGGTATGGGAACGTATCCTCTTGCTCCAGTTGTTCATTCTCGATGAGTATGCGGCACGCTATGCCGTCGCTCGCCATTACCTTGGTCTTGTCTACGTTGGTGAGTAGGCTGTATTTGCGGCTGACTCGGTCTAGGCTATCTACCAACTCCTGTAGTTCTGCCTTCGAAGTGGCCAACAGTATGATGTTATCAGCATAGCAAAGGTTCGTGACCATTCGCCCTCCAAGTTGCAGTCCACCTTGAAATCTATCGAGGGTCTCCTTCATCACCATTTCTGCTAGGATGTTGAACAAGTACGGAGAAAGGATACAACCTTGTCGGACTCCTTTCTTAACACTAAACCATTCTGACAGTGTTCCCGCTACTTTGACCTCGGCGAGCTGTTTCCTGTACAGTTTGGCCAGCAAGTTTGAGGATATCCCATGTCAGTCACCCAGAGCTTATCGTGGGAGAGCTTACCCACGACGACCGGCCTAATATATCAGCGTCAAGCCGGTACGGAGCGAAGCGACGTGGTGGTTTGTGCACGTTAAAAACCTAAATAACAAGGAAGACAAAGGCACAGTCGGCTTCAAAGCAGACCTGTGTTTGACATGTACAAATAGCAGTGACATGCGTTGTCGATTTTTGTCAAGATCTTTGTGCTAAGATGGTCGGTGCAACCTCCAGTGAGGGCTTTCTAGTTTGGCGAATTTTAGACTGTTTGCTAATCCGAGGATTACACCACCAGCCGCCATGTTAAATACTTTACGAGCAAAGTCACGGCGATTCTGTTTTGATGACTGTTCCGCGATTGCCCATAAAAGCTGCACGACGCCTGCATGCCGCGATCACAGGGAAAGATTATCCCGTACAATATTGCCGCGCGGGTCATGGAGCGGTGGTCGGGAATAAATATAGACCTAGAGAGATGCACGCTTGCATATAGAAGCATTAGTCGTACGCAAGAAACTCGGCGGGAGGGGGCGACGGCGTTTTATCCTTGTTCATGCTCAATTAACGTTACGCATTTCTATCCCGGTCATAAGATGTATGTAGCCTGACCAGCCATTAAATCATTTGAATGTAGGATGTTTTCCCGGGATATCTGCCCCCCGCCAGACACCTGCCCCTCCGAAAACTGCCATCGCGGACATCTATTTCCCCCAACCTAAACCAAAACCCTAACCGTCAGCTAATCCTGATATAACCTTGTAGTCGAAGCCCTAACCAGAGGGAGCACATATCCGGATGGCAGTTTTCGATGAGTGGGACATACTTGTCTTGTCTTGATAATTGGCAAACCTGCGGTTGAGTGTCACACCAATGAGATCTGCTCGCTCCGTACTATGGGAGCGTGCCTGTCGCTACTTTGAGCACGTGACTCCTTGAAAGAGTTCAGTGAACTGCTCTCAGTGGGGAACGAAAGTGTGCCGATACAATTGGCACAGTCCCAGTTCCCTGGGCTGGTCATTTCCAGTGCTAAAATATGAATATAATTTTCAAATAAAATAATACGGATGCAATTTTATCTAACGGCACTCGGAAACTGTTACGGTTTAAAATTACCAAAATGCTGATTGTATTTTAAAAAATTACTTTATTGCGTTATTTATTATAATTTTCGGCACGCTTTCGTTCCCTGTCTTCATAGTCAGCTCGCCGACAGCGGTCAAGTCCCAGAATACATAACGCACACTTGCACGGAGTTAAAGAGTCCGGCGATCTGACTTCGTTTTCGGCGAGTTGATCGTCGCTGTCGGCGATCGAGTTGACTTCACTGTCGGCGACTTGACCTGCTACCTTAGTTAGGCCTGTCTTGCAGGTGTCCGGAGGGGGGCAAATGTCTGGTCCCATCACATGGTGGTATATAGCCTGCCTGGCTGGCTAGCTAGCGATTCCGTCCGTTATATCCGTCTACGTCGGCCCTTGCTTTCCGTCAGTCGGGCTATAGAGATCACTTGGATCGCGAGAGGCAGGCCGGCTAACTATCTCTGCGTCCATCTCGCTAGCTACGATCAAGCCTCGTCGTACCACGTAGCCTACTACGACGTAGTCGTACGTGTTGGCCGCGAGTGATTAGGCAGGAGTAGGGATTGCAGAACCGCTTAATTTACCGTTCGTTTAAACGAAACAACCAAACGTTTAGTAAACGTTTTGAACGAAAATATATGTTACCGCTTATTTTGCTGACGTTATCCTGTCCATAGTATGCCGTCTGCAAGTTTTTTGTTTGTTTTCGTCCACGGCATTAGGAATACATGAACAGGCCTGTTGCTTAATGAGTCTAAGTGTAAAGATGCCCAGTTTAACGACTCCATATTGTAACGAAGACTAGGCGTCGAGGCAGTTGGATGTGAACAACTTGCCCAGGGTCGTTACGCAGCCGCGAAAAGGCCGGGAATCAAACTTGCGACGTCTCTATCGTAAGCCCAACGCCCTACCATTGCGACACCAAGCCACCCGTGGATAGCTTAATAAGTAAATTGAAACTGTTCTTATATAGTCGCACTGTTTACGTGTATCTAATGATAGACGTTTTATTAACAAAGGATAAAATTAGCTGTAATTCGTACAATGGGCTATTCGAGTATTCCTGTGTCATCAGCGCATAATCTTGTTCAACTTAGTACTAAATATTGAACTGATTTTTCGTGTAGACCGTTTAATTATCGTTTAATTTGCGTTTACGATAGTTATCGTTTACACAGTTAAACGTTTAAACGGGTGAATCGCTGCCGCGGAGCCAGTTGTCATAGCAACGCAATCTGATAAGCGAGTCGGTGCGCGGGCTAGCACCAAGACTCGTGGTGTAGCGGGATGGCAGTACGAGATGCTTGTTCGCTGCTGCTGTCTTCTAATTGCTCTGAACGATGTGCTGCCGGTCGCCAGCCGGCTGCAGCGTGCTTTATCGTGGCTCTCTTGCTGTGCTGCTGACTACTGAATATCTCTGGTACAGGTCGCAGTGGCCTAGTGGTTAGCGCGTCCGACTGCGGTGTAAGAGGACCCAGGTTGGAATCTCACCGCGGAGCTACTGCGGTATGCAGTCTTGGGGCTGCACACCTTTGCACCATATGGGATCACAGTGTTACCTGCCACCCGACAGAGTTGGCTGGCATTTCCGCCTTTACCCCAACCGAAGCTGGCACTCTCGATTTAGTGACCCCGGAGGGATGCAAGGCTGAGTTGACCTAGGCACTGCGGCAAGTGCACAGCCCGTTCCGAAGGCTGCATATCGCAGTGGCCATCGAAGAACGAGAGATCCTTGGGCATGAGTGAAGACAGAAGGACATTTGTGTGTAGCGGCGGGAGCTAAGGTCACCTGCGTCTGATTGCTTTCGCCAGTCTGGATCATATCCTGGATATTTTGGGATTGTCAAGTTTGTCACATTTGTGGGGTATATGGGGCCGTTCACCTCTACTGTTGATGTCCCTGGTCGAAGAGCTGTGCGTTCTGCCGGAACTAACCGTCTGGTCGTGCCTCCAGTCAGACTGGCTATCATCGGCAGCCGAGCTTTTCCGGTTGCCGCTGCCCACACCTGGAACTCTTCCTCAGCTTCTACGTTGCAGTCATTTAAGCGTCATTTGAAAACATTCCTACTGCAGCAATCCTTCCGTCTAGCACTCTGGGGACCTCGCAGTGATTTAGATTACTTAGGCCACTATAGAAAACCTTGATTGGTTGATTGATTTATAGCTAGGCCAGTGCGCAACGGTAGGGCGTCGGGCTTGCGATCAAGAGGTTCGATCCCCGGACGGGGATCGAACGACTGTGGGCAAGTTGTTCACACCCATGTGTCTCTTGTCACCAAGCAGTGTAATTTGGTACCGGTGTAAAAGCCGTGGAGTTGACGGCAGGTTGTGGAAGAGGTGTGGTCTAGCGTCCATAACGCCGGGCGCAAGCCCATTGCCGGCTCAAGACCAGTGAAACGGAGATGAGCACCGCACCCTGGCGTCGCATGGTCTGTGTCTGCAGCTTTGCTGACTAGACCGTCGGGGCACCTTTACCTTTTTACCAGTAGTACCAGTGGCGAAAAGTGTGCGCAAAGTGGTGAAAACTGGTTACGGCGCAGTATGCAGAGGAAAATGTCCGTGTGCGCCGTCTAGTTTCACATGATGGTGTTCATTACGTGATGGATATGCTGCGGCGGTTGACAGCAGTGCACCGTATACACACCTGTGTCCACGCTGCTGCTGCTGCTGCTGCTGTCTAGGTACAGTGGCATCGTTACCGGACATTTGCCCCCCCCCGGACATCTGCGCTATCCCCAGAAATCACCATCACGGACATCTACCCCCTTGGGGTTGGATAGATCATCCAAGACGTATTACCAGGAAAAATAAGAAAAGGAAGACCGAAGACGTCGTGGATTGGAGCGGGAACATAACGGCATGGACCGCGGGCTCATCCTCGAACTGATGCGGCAAGTGGAGCAGTGTCTTGTGTGGAGACAGATTGTCCACAGTACAGCCGACCCTCGGACCAAGGACGGCTAAAGACAAGGGGTTGGGGTTTAGAGTTATCATCATCATCAGTTTAATAAGCACGAATGCAGCGTGAACAGTAAAAACACACAATAAAACACACGAAATGATACAAAAAGACAATAGTGACTAAACTAATTTAGAAAAATAAAACCGCAAGCTGTCATTAATACATGTAATACTAGAGCGAACAACGTCATGTTTAGCATTACCGTTGGGGTTGTTAGGGTTAGGTGACGGTTAGGGTTTTGGGGTAAGTTAGGGTTAAGAT
>Ga0126331_1000611_pt1 | contig 10515 bp, 4 predicted proteins | sample InaspJWI98metaG_FD_96379 | JGI IMG/M metagenome (GOLD analysis project Ga0126331, IMG submission 96379) | Marine gutless worms symbiont microbial communities from Oahu, Hawaii - Inanidrilus sp. 2 OAHU.JWI-98 metaG | ecosystem: Host-associated > Annelida > Digestive system > Unclassified | place... | reverse complement strand
CTCTTGCTTCAGTAAAATCCAGATCGGTTTTTACCTTTCTGGTACCGGCTCACCCGGGTAGTCCCGGAAAAAGGGCCGTTAAACGGGTGTGTGTGTGTGTGTGTGCATATAAAGAAAACTTTGAGTGAAACGTGTCGATCTCCAGTGGAAATTATATTCATACACAAAATTATATCCATAGGTTTTGCAGTCTATGGCCAAGGCCTGTAACTTCCGTGGTCATCAGATTGACACAACTGTTTGATAACAGCTTCATCACATTCTTGCAGCTAATTGCAGTTCTGTAGTTGACTTGTATGTTTGCATGCTACTTGTTTTATGAATGAGAATATCTGAGAGTAACTTGTAACCAAAACTAATGGAATAAATGACGTCACTGGCTGGCTGTTGTAGTTTGGTCGGCGTTTGGTGCCGAGGTCAGAACCTCCTCAGCCAAAGAGAGTGCATGATGAGATAGCAGAACAAGCCAGTCGTGAGGAGGAGGAGCTAGCCTACTACTTTATGCCTTGACTATCTTCTTATATGACACCTGTCAAAGCTGAGCAATTTATATCTCACTTACAAGCTCTGCAGTTTGTTCTAATAATTCATTAGAACATGAGACGTGATAATTTTTGTCAACACAGTATTGTCACTTATTTTAGCCTATATGCTTTAATTTAAAACAGTAAGCTAAAGTTATTTTTGTGAGACCTCTGTTAGATGTGAGATTTTGTTCGTTCTTTTGTTGTTATGATATGCTCATTATTTGTGAAATGTCTGGGTTGCAGTCTTACTGTCACCAGTTTTATTATTATGTAAATTGGATTTGCATGATTTTGAAGTTTGCATAGAATTTCAACAAGATCTACTACGGCACTTTTTACTTACTGATCAGAATTTATCAAAATTCAGAGTACAGATGATCTGAAGTGATTAACAGAAGTTTTGTTACTTATGCAGCAGCTGACTTACAGGCAGGAGGCTGCCTACCTGCATTCTTGTCAACCCCATGGTGGACATTTTGAATATACGTTTACATGTAAACAACTTTCTTTCTTTCAGGACTGACTCCACCAGTACCACTTCTTCTGAGCACATCCGTTTTTTGTTCTCTATTTTGCCATATCTTTTTCTTGGTTTTGTGTGGTAATCAAGCTGGCATGCATTAGCTTTTGAGCGCACATAAAAATGGTTTATTGTATCACATTGAATGGTATCGCATTTGTCCATTCAAACTGGGCCATGCATTGATGCAATAAATTAACTGAAGTTGAGGACAGCTAATGCACAGTACATTGCCACGTGCAATTTAATCAATCATATGAATTACATGTATGTAACATGCATTTAACTGAACTGACTACCTTTTTGTACCAGAAGTGATATCAGTGTACTTGGAGATTTAATCTGTGTACAGTGTGCCCCCAAAGCGTTCACCATTTATTTCTCGGATAATTTAGTCAAAAACCAACCGAACCTGATAAATACTGGTACACTGTATTCTGAAGAAATTTGACATGTGTTTACAAAATTGCCCACCACACCTTAAAAATGTCACAACTTTGAATGAGATGCATGAATTGTGCATTTCACAAGACACAGTGGTGACATTCTTCTGGTATGATGGGCAGGTTGAAATGCATTTATGTGAAATTTCTTTGGTTTCTCTATAGCAAAAATTATTCAAATCGGTTGATTTTTATTGGAGATATTTTTTTAAAATGTGAACGTCTTTGGCACACAATAAATACAAGTACACACCCCTCCCTTATGACTTGCAGCACACAGAACTACAGTATATCAGCAATAACCTACTAGACTCAAATTCTTCATCTCTAGCAGTATACAGCTTCTTATTTAAAAGTCTGTATATTCTGATATCTCTCCATTTTCAGCATTTTCCTGAAAACATAAAAACTCTCAAAGTGACTAACACACACACACCTCTATTGTGCAATGTATTTTAATGTATTTTGTAATCTGAACCACCAGAACTATGAACAGCAACAGAAAGAACGTTTCAAAACGTTGCAAACAACTGTCAAAGGACAGACACTACATATCAACTACAAAGCAACATTAACATTCTAACCTACGACACAACAAAACACTTGGGAATGTAACATTTCACCTGCATATGTCCATTTCTGTCAGGCTATAATGCAATTGTTGGCATTTGTTGCTCATCACAAAGGCTGAAAGCTGTGATGCACTAGAGCAGTTTAAACAAATAACTATGTTAAAAAGTTTGCTTGATGTTATCAGCAGATTTTAAAAACATATACACATCAACAGCCTATATATAATAACAGCGGAAAATCAAAATGAACACTTCAACAGACAGAAAGTCCATCTGGTAATAAACTCATCTCGCCAAAACCTGGCTGTTAACCGAGCAGTCCACAGGACAAACGCATGCATATGTTTCAATGATCATATTAACTGAGACTTTGTAACCAATACACAGAAACATTCACACACGATGTTTACTTCACCACGCCATGTGCCTATCTACCACTATCATCATAAATTCTGTATCCATTTCTTGAATATATATATAAATCTCTCATATAACATTCACGTTTGGTAATCTGCAATGCTTGTAGACAATATCCGATAAACAACTCGGCAAAGTTTCATGAAAGCAAAACGAAAGCAGTGGTTAAGTCACCAGTAGATTTAAAATCTGTTGTCCAATAGCATTATACAGCACTGGCTCATAACATTTACGTTATTGCTGTTCACACTTTCAAATGGAACTGAAATGGAGTGATGTTCCATATGTCTACAATAAATTAGGTAAGCTGTTAATCATGATTATTCCCAAATTCTGACAAGGATATATACAAAAGATGTTCGCCTTTTCCTTCATGACGTCTTTCATACTTATTCAATGTTTACAGTCTCACTGAAATCATCCCATTTCACTAGTGATTAAAAATACACAAACCAGTAACAGACAGACTGCTGACTCAAATGCACATGAAAACTGGCTATAATTTCTATAAAATAATATGCTAATATAAATAACGCATCAATAAGCTGATGTTAAGAACATGCATTAGCATCACTTAAACATGCATTATGCAAGTTACCATACACACAGAGCCAGATTAACCATATGCCACACCACACTGGGTGCCCCAATGGCAAGGCCTGAATGGCTGAGTGAGGGTTCCAGGGGAGTCGCCACCAGCTACAGGGTATAGAGGAGTGGTGTAAGCTCCAACAGCATGGTCCTGGGTCAAGCCCCAGCCTCAGAGTATTCATGCATTATATGGATGCCAAACAAATAGCACAGTTACAAAAAATTCATTCAATAAAGTAAAACATAGTAGTGACATAACAAACAAACTGATATGTTGAATGATTGCCAGGAACAATTACACTGTCTTATTTAATTGATGAATCACTATATCAGTGAACAAGATACAAAGATGGTGTAGGCAACACTGTTAAGAACTCTCGCATATTCTCTGCAATCAAATACAAGTCAGCAATGCCATTAGCAAGGGGATAACACAGTGAAACTTTGTTCCAACAAAATCTTACAGTTCAAACTGGGGATGAAAAAATATGTTGACAGTATATTTGTACAGTGGCCATAAAACAGCTGCTTGTGTGAACTGTTATTCAATTCAAGTTACTACTACTACAACTACTGCTACAACCATTTAATGGCCTCTTTTCCAGGACAACCTGGGTAAGCCGGTACCAGTAAGGTAAAACCAATCTGGATTTTACTGGAGAAAGAGACAGTGAGTCGCAGTGGCATCAGCTGGGCCATATGCAAGTCTGCACCTCGCTCCAGACAGATAACCATGCCAGTACCCCACCACTGTTTTTTTACAGGCCTGATGCCCTTCCTGCTGCCCAACCAACAGCATCAAAGCACTGAAGGCACTGCTCAATTCGAGTTAAATATGTAGAAGTCACAAAGAAATCAAAACCAGCAGTTGGCAGTGAGAGGCTAAATGCTGTGGCAAATCTGACACAAAGGATAGTCCAGCTCTGGTTACAGACGGCTGTGTCCTGCTTAACTGCAGCAAAACATGCAGCTTACATGTGCCTCATGCAAAAATAAGATGCCCAGAAATTCATCACAGCTTAGCTACATGCAGTACACAATAATTAACAGCAGCTGTGGCAGCAGATGTATACATACAATGCCATTAAACACAAAGACACATAAAAAGGGTAATCTACAGCACATGTTTATTGATATTACCATCAAGTACAGTACACATGCTGGTATTCTACCCATACAGTGGGCTAGTGACTACAAGCAGTTGTAGTCAACGGACTGCTTTACCTGCCTCACCAGGATACTGGGACATCATAATAAACTTCATGCACCTGCATGACTGTGCTTGATTTAAAAAATTGTGCTGTGAAACTTTATTATCAGTTTTTTCACTTACAGTAGTATTCATCATTACTTTAAAATGATCATAATTTAGGCCATACTGTTCCAAAGGTAAATAATAAAGTAACCATATGCATGCATTAATGTTACAAAAATTATTCGCCAGTGAAAAAAAGCACTGTAAAAATGACACTATCAGAATTTATATTTCATGAAATTTTACAGACAACTGTCACAGTTAATATTCAATAGTAATGCATTCTAGGATAAAACACACGTCAGCAATGATAACGGCAAACTGCTATGAATAAATAGTGCACTCTTTGCAGCATAATGCAACCTAATAAATAGTCGAGATCACAGTGCATGATAGCCACACTGAACATGCCAACAGTATATATCATTAATTCCCAACTTATATTCAAGCACAAAGAGCTATAAAACAAATGAAATTACAAAGAACAGTCACAGTGCAATAACTGCACCAATTCACTAAAAGTTTTGCTAGCTGAATGCTACCCAATATGCAATTACACACGACACCCTATCAAATGCACAGTAAAAATAAAAATGAAAATAAAACTCTGCATGCAAGCATAACTCAGTAACAACAAATTTTCAATGCATGACACTATGATAGTGTGGTACATGTTTTGCATGTCCATGCGTTCATCTATCCGTCTCAGCACCACACATTTTGCATGTCCATGTGTTTATCTATCCATCTCAGCCAGAGTTCTATCAAAAATTCAAAACAACTAAACATGTCATCGTGCAAACAAAACTGCACAACAGCCTAGAAACTCTAGTTTTCTGACGCCAAAAATCATAGCAAAATTCCAATGCAGTTACCCCCAACACACTGCCATAATATATGTGAAACAGGAAAAATCAACTAACAACAAATAATTCGCCATATCTCAAATCACAATATAAAATAGTTTCAGTGAAAGGTGAACAGGCAGTCATACATGACCTATCAAATGCACACATTTATTTTTGGAATGGATGAAGCTAGAGTTTTCAGATTTACTACAGAAGGTTGACTGGCACAAGTATCAATTACAACTGACCTACGATTCAACTGGTAAATCAAAACTGACAGTCACATGTTGTGACATGCACTGTAAAAGTAGTAGTATCTTGGAAATGACGCAAGATGGGAAACGGTGCAAGACACTACTAATAGGAAGTGACATATGGTCTATCAAACAGTGCCATTTCTGATGACTTTCAGAGCACATACTACAACCTTTTGCAGCAACTGGCTGACAAGATTACAAATGACATAGTACAAGGTGGTCCAAAAAACCACACCAACTTCATTATACCATATTAATGCAACTGTTCAACATAAAATTAAACAGATTTCACCCAAATGTTTGCAGAGTACAAAGGAATAAAGATTAGGTTGCAATATAGCTGTTAAATATTCTCTGTGAATAAGCCCAATCATTTTGTGCCCAAAATTGCTTCTGTCAGCACTTCAGCTGATGATATTTTTACCATAACTGTGTTGAATATTATGACAACATATCTATAGTTATGTTGTCATCTTACTTTGTTAAGTTGGCTAAATTTGAAATTACTGATATTACAACAAAGCTAAGGCTAAATTGTTTTGCAATAATTTTGTACATTATGCACCGATTTTATTCATTCTTTCACTGTTGTGATCAGGTATGATTTGTTCACACATCTTTTTCCACCACACCTTAACTATGTTATCACCTTATCTGGGAAAATTAACAACAGGAGAATAACGTAGAATCTGACAAACTTAACAGGTAAAGTGACAACATAGTTAACATATGGTGGAAATGCTTTAATGAATTTATGTGGCATATATGTGCTAATCATCCCTAACCACAACAGTAAAAGAATGAATACATTCGTCTTACATTTCTCAGAATAGTAGCAAAAAAACATAATCAACTGAGACCGTCGAAAGTAACGTTTTTTTTCAAATGCCATGAATATTTATCAACTGCCTGCATATAAACTGCAACCTAATCTTTATTCTCTAAAATTCTGAGAACATTTTAGTCAAATCAGTTTCAATTTATCTTTAATGGTTGTTTCAGTATGGTGAATTAAACTTGTGTGGGGTTTTCGAACCACTCTGTACGTCACACAGTCCCCCGAGATAGCTGAGCTTCTTATTATTACTGTCTGTAACATGTTATTAATTTGCATTTTGCTGTCACATACATTAACTTTGTATGACACTTTTTCTAATTTTGATCCAACCGAGAAGATAAATACCCACATCACAGCAAATTACACCCATGTTGATATCACTGTAGTCATTTTAAGCAGCTGTCTGCAAAAAGCAGAAGACTAAATATACGATCAACATCATTGCAAGCAAAAGAAAAATATTTTTAAACAGACTGACAATGTGTTTCAATGACAAATAAATAAGCCCAACTGCATAATATACAGTGTGGTGCAATAAGAAGTGGAACATTAAATAGATTACATAAATATTTGCAACAGTCATGGTTCTATCGGTGTAAATCCCCCCAAAAAAGGGTCTAGTAAAGACAACGTATTAAAATTATTTGCGATTTTTGCAATTTTGCTGATATTAAATATTCTGTCATTTGTGGAGTATTTAATAAATGTGTTTAAATTTGATGAAAAATTAATGCTTGCACAGCGAGTTAAAAAACACGTTGGTTGCATAAAAATGATGAGTGAAACTCCTAAAAAACAGAAGTTAAGTTCTCTTAGTAAAGTGAAAATCCATTTGTGATCTACGTGGATAAAATGACGACTGAGCAACTATTTAATGCAAAATGTATGTGTTCTACTTTTCCCTGTGCTACCCTGTACTGAACTAGTAATATTACAGCTTCAAAGCAAAACAATGTAACATGACTGAAAAACCGCTGCAAGTCTATCCAGTCCTGTGATTGGACAAGCAGCTCTTCTCCTCATTTACAGCATTTCACCTGCGGCTCAGTGGCCACTGCTGAGCACCGTGCTGTGGTGTGGTGAAGCAGGATCACGTGCAGCAGTGATGTCAGTGAGGCACGCAGCTGCACACTCAGCACTGGTCAGCTGCACTGCGCACCACAGTGCCGTGCGAGCTCGACGCGTGTGCTGCAGCAACTCAGTCACAGCGGCCGCCAGCGCTACCACATCTGTGCACACCAACCATACACACAACACAGACAAAATATATGGAAACATTAACGAGGACGACTAAGCATCATCGTGTAACTGCAAGCTGGCAGCAGGCATATGTTCATGTTTCACGTAAATCCTGCTACAACTTAATGACAGATTACCTTTTCATTACCACAAAAATGCACTTACGATGCACTATCATATCATACAAATGTTTACATTACAATGTATTTTTAAAAATAAGCACCTCAGTTACATTCCCAAAATTTCCTTTTCAAGCGAATAAAGTTTACCTTTATTGTCTTGGACACGTGAAGCACTACTGTGATTACGATTAGCCATGCCAACCATCTCTTCCTTGCGCCGAGCCTGCACCTTACGAATACCTTCCATCCAAGTCTCCATCACAGAGTAGATGCTTGAGTGCAGTGGCTGCTGAAATCCACGGTGCTGCCACAAGCGGCCCACCAATGAAGTCACCTAATACATCCAAGCACAATGACCAATTAAACAAACAAAGTTGCTAACGCTGTGAGAAACTCATTTAACCTACACAATCAAGATAGAGTGACAGACAAAGGCACCTTTCTCAGATGTCCCACACCAATCAATTTTTATTTTCATTTTTAGGTTTTGTACGGTAGACTAAGCTGTCTAACAGACATTAGCCATGCCGACCATACACACTAACTGAGCATACAAACTGCATCACATCATATCACACCAGTAACATAAACCATTCTGCTGTAATTTCTAGTACCACTTCATACAAGATTTTCAGTGTCACTGCAAAATACCGGCACATGTATATTCAACAGCAGCTACAGTACATTCAAGCTCTATACATGTCAATTACTTTTGATTCTGTGTTACTGGCATTCTTTTATTTGTATTTTAAAATAAACAGCACAGGGCCCACAGGGTCACTAACATGTACAATATGGAGTTTAGTACAAAACAGCAACAATAAAATCATTATGAGTTAACAAGATGACTAACTTAAATAATCACTTTTTCATGTCACTATGCCATCTCGCATTCAAAACAAAATGCGATTTACACTATGTCACGACCTACTTTAGTGCTCCAATCTGTAGCATTGTTGGCTATCATTGAATAACTAGTTGGTTATACAACCCCAGACACCCTATTTTCTATAAACACATCTTCACGTGTTGTGTTCACTGAACAGTGGCGTAACAAACCATGATCCAACACGTTTCCAACAGCCTTGTCTGAATTCAGTCACTTGCAACCATACTATACTAGCTGTGGCAAAATTTGTAAAATGAACACTTTGTATCTGACTAAAACTGAGGTGAATTGACTGCTGCAAAATGTACTGTTTTCTACCAAAGTGTACGCTTTTCAAATATCCGAATAAACATTAAAAATTTGCATTAAAAATAGCTTCTATATTTCATGTACGTTTTAACTCACCCACTGCCCTGCTGCCTACTGAACTGACATGCAGGACTGTGTGGTAACTCATGCAACAGCGACCTGCCTACGGTCACTCTATGGGCCAATCAGAGATTAGTGCATGGGTCATGAAGTAACTAAGTTACAACACTGTCTGGGGGTGTGTTAAGCTTGTTTCACTGCCATAACCCACTTCAGATGGTGCTGTAACTATAATGTATACCTTGGAGTGTTCACGCAGTGATTCCACATAAAGACGGTCTACACGCGTTGGGTTATGTGGCAGTCTTGGAATTATGACAGGACTTCCAGCAGCAGCGCTGGGAGCAATGCGACCTGGAGTCTGTTGAGCCAGCTCAGCTTCTGCCTGCAGGAAGTTCACACACAACACTGAACTCAAGAGTAAGGCAAAATTAGTGCACAATGCACAATTGCACAAATATCGGTGAATATGGTTCTGCAGCTAACTGCGTTTATAACGTGATCATATTTTTTATAAATGTAGCATACAGAATAAACTGTTGATCTGTTACCTTACATATTCCTAGCAAATTTATTCAATCTTCGAAAAATAATTTTAAAATGATGTACTTCGCCTACATGTTTCTCTTCTTTTTCCAGTAAATGCAGCTGTTCAAAGCATTCTTCAAGTCGAATATACAGCTCACTTGATGCATTCAGGTGCCTAAAACAGTAATTTGCTCAGTGCTCAGTGCTCACAAGTAATAAGCTAATGGTAAGTAAATACAAATTATGACAACTAAATTACAGTTACCTATGCATGTGTACATATAAGGATATCAAAAAATACCTAAGTACATAAAAACCTAAATACTTTTCTTCAAACCTAGGTTTTTATCAGCCTTGAGTCCACCTCACATGACCACCCCACATGTGACCACACACAGACCTCCTGCAAAGCCACCCTGACTCTCCTTAGGCCTAATCACGTGATTGTATCTGCAGTATCTACACGTGATCGAAATGAGTATGCAACTCAAGTAAGCAAGATCATGTTCGTGACACTTACCAAAACATATAATCTGTGGGGTGGTCATGTGAGGTGGGCCCAGGGCTGATAAAAACCTAGGTTTTAAAAATAATATTTAGGTTTTTATGTACTAAAATTTTTAGTTTTAAAAAAAAATATTTGGTAAAGCTTTTAGGTATAGCCTACTTAGAGTGCAGACAGTATATCAGAAATCCAACTGCAGCATTAACTAGACATACCTTGATAAAATTGATGATTTAGTCAAACTAACGTGAAAAACAACTGAAACTTACAGAATATGAAAATTTAAAAACCTAAAAATAACCCAAATTTTTGACTTTCCAAATTTTAGGTTTTTAAAAACCTAAAACATCTACTTGTGCCAGCCCTGCAGGTGGACACAACATGCACGAGCTGTTTGTGTTTGATATTTTTCTTTTAATTGCACGTTGTACATATAATATAAAAAATGGTGTTCATGTCAGTCTTTTGGCTGTTACAGTAAGTATATATGCTGAAGACAAAAAAATTAAATGGGCCATTTTTACTGCGCGATGCTATGCATCCGCGGTACTAGCCATGGCCCTGTGTCTGTCTGTCTGTCCATCACAAGTAGGAG
>Ga0126331_1000608_pt1 | contig 10537 bp, 2 predicted proteins | sample InaspJWI98metaG_FD_96379 | JGI IMG/M metagenome (GOLD analysis project Ga0126331, IMG submission 96379) | Marine gutless worms symbiont microbial communities from Oahu, Hawaii - Inanidrilus sp. 2 OAHU.JWI-98 metaG | ecosystem: Host-associated > Annelida > Digestive system > Unclassified | place... | reverse complement strand
TCATATTACAGGTGCAAAATAATTCATCAACAAAAGCATTGCATAAAACTTAAACATAACATTGTTCACTTACTGTACAAGTAAAAGATGAAATAATATACATATTTATTATATAACAGGTGTTGCAGAAAAGTTGCGATCTGCAAGTGTCAAGCACATAACAAAATGCTTGGGAGACTTGCGGTTACCACATGATAAGCTATACAGATTTACATTTAATTTAGCTATTATAAAAGTGTCACAGTGAACATTAGAAATGCTTCGCATAATCATGTTGCAGTATTCATCATTCACATACTATTACACAAATTACTGTCTTTACTTTTACACTGTTGTCCTTTAGAAATGACCTTTTTTGTATTAATATGCACCACAAAGAAACTTTTTATTTGCACATTTGACTGAATTTGTAACCCATTTTCATAACTACTTTTTATGCAGTTTTCAACTACTTATACATGTTGGCATACATGTATGCTGACAGCAGCAACACCATCTGATAAAACACAGCACTGAAACTGTTTATAACCACTAAACTGAAATGTGTCCGTTGAACTCTTCATTATATGTAATGAAATCCGTGCAGCTCATAATGTGGTAATTTCAATATAACAGCCAGCAACTGCAGTTAACAAATGATTACCACTGAACTACCATGACACAGATGTGGCCAAAACCATGGCAGAACAAGGCAGTGCTAACTGAACAAAATGATACAAATTAAAGATAAAGGACGCCATACTACAGCCTTACAAATGCTCATCTCGGTGTGTCATCGACCATACACCCAATTAATCCATAGGTTTGTTTACCACTGAATCTGTGATACAAGGCCAGCGGGACGATGCCAGGCTGGCAGTTACCTTCCCAGCAGCAATCTCTGTTGTTTGACCAATGTGAATTGATCTCCTTACTGACAGGCACCTGACAGCAAATACATAGAGGGGAGCTGAATTTATAACCTAACAACCACGTCAAATGCCGTAACCATCACATCCGCGGCCACACAAGAAATGTAAAAATGTAACACAATAATGACTGACTACCAGAAATAAACGTACAACCTGAATAAAATACATTATTCATCTGGTCTTTTCTTCTTAGTTAGTCACAAAACCAGCTCCAATTGTACACAAAACCTACAATAGCGAAAAATTAATCTGAATTATTTTGAAAAAGGCTGGTTACGATTACAACGTTAAACAGGAATCTCTCCAAAGTTAACAAGTATTGAATCAGCAATTTATAGTGGAGGATATACAACATACTTCAATATTTATACTGCAACATATTTACAACAAATTGTAACGGAAAGTTTCATATGTGTACCTAAACAGCAGTTCTTGAAGCACAAGCATTTCAGGAACTGATTTAACAGGGTTACCTCCACAGAAGACTAGAGGCACTAGTAATGTATCATTACTCAGACTTGAACTAGAAAACAAATAGAATTAAAATTTTAACCTTAAAATTAAAAAGCCATTAGTCATGTGACAGATGTGACTGATCAGCAATTTATTAAGCCATAATTCCCAGTAACATGCACAGTTCCTGCTAACCGTGCATTACTCACAAGCTGAACATGCACTATAGCTTCATACAAGTGTGTCAATCTCATTTCCATACAAGCAGTCATTACATGAACTAAGAGTAAATGATAAAACAAAAATATCACAATTCATATCACATACTGATACAGAGCTGCAGGATAAAATGCAACCGCCACACTGAAATCTGTCCTTACTAGTCAATATGCAATTTGCACCAACAACAGTTGGAGCAACTGTCTGTATATCATCTGCAAATTAGAAGTTAATGCACACACATGCTAATACTTCACTTCCAAACAGTCAAGAAGCAGCCAGTATCAACTGATAATAAAGGAATCATTCTTTACTGATAACTGCAGCACCAATCTGCACATCTTATGAAACATGTGGCTCAAGCACACTTACAATAATGGCGCTACTATTAAGGACATCGCAACACATTCTCCAAACCTGACCAAACAAGTACAAGCTCAGCTGCACATGCAGTGCCACTAGCAGTCTAGCATAGACGACATGGCAACTACCATGACATGTTAAAAAGTGGTGCTAGGATTTGCCACATCATTTTTGCAAGAAAATAATCTCATAGTGGTCAGTGATTTCTTTTTGTTGTTGTAAATGATTGCAAAGTTAAGTGGAACTGAATTATTTTACAGATCACACCTGCCCCCATTAACCTTATCTGACTATAGCATCTTTACTTCTATGGCACCAACATGCACGGCTATATCGGTTAACAATTTATCAGACCAAACATCTTGTATCCACATGACAGAAACAGACCTTAAAACTCGACTGGATATTACACATGGCTATACTGCCGGCCCATCAGCTGTTACTTTTACACATCCTATTATTCAACAGCATTCATCCAGAACTCATGCGCTAGTTTTCCTCAACTGGCCAATATTTAGCCTGAACCACTGCACTTAGTGTGAGATGCGGGCTATTATTACTATTCCTACACGTATTTATGTCCTGACGTTGTGTGGTCTATCTGCGCGTTGGTCACAACTGTGAGTCCAGTTAAGATGCTGTTTGGGGGAGAGGGCAGACTTGTGCGGACCCAAGATACCAGGTATTAGATGGGGCACACACTGGCGACATCTGGCGAATACGACGGACTGATTTCTGCGGCCGCGGCAATGCAGGCTGTAACTACCATTACTGTAGCTACTTGCTTATGCTTCCCGTGGGTTAGATGAGTACCCACAGTCTATCTATGCTTTGTGCAGAAGGATTTTTTACACTCCGTATGCCATCACGATTCTCTGCCAACAGTGTCAGTGTCAAAGCATGAGAAGCATCCCACAGTTTCAACCACACGCAAGCACACATTTATTGAAAAATGAAAAGAACACTATCCACTGGGGATGCAAGGCCACTCTGTATCTGGTTGCCTAATATGAACCATCTAATTACCACAAACAGACCAGTTCTTGTTACCATGACATTTATGCAAAGAGCTGGTTCTTGACATAACAACGTACACACGAAAACATACATGCTGCTTGTCGAAACAGCCATTCTTCAAGCAAGCCTGAAATAGCTACTGGCAATGCCAATTTCATCAGGTATCATGCAAATCAGTTGCAGTGAAAACAATCATATAAGATAAAAGAAATCTGTCATTTTCGTATATAACCAAAATAAATATAGCATACATGGTCCATTAAAACACAGGTACACTTCAACACAACTTACAACAGCATTTTGCACAAAAATATGTCATTTCAAAATGCAAATTAAAGACTACCACGTTACCATTATGAACTAACTTAAACTGCACACTGGATACTGTACTACAATACGGCAATGCAAAGTGCTGGTGAAATTAAACATCATGGCAACCATGAAAAATGCATTAGATTTCTGTGAAAAAGAAGCTGAATGTTGGCAAAGCTTGGCTAACCTGGATAACACATGTGGGCAACTTTGTCCTTCACTTAAACTTAAGTTTTAAACTGAAACTTAATCTAGACCCCCCAAAGTCGAGTTTTAAACCAATAACAACATTAACATTAATTTAAATGTTAAGTTTAAACTCATGTTTAAAATCAGGTTCTAAATTAAAAACCAAGTTTAAAATCAGAGATTTAAAAGCAAACAGCTGATAATTGACACCTATGATAACAAATGTGCAGGCGATGCATCCAATTTCTGTCTTTTCACTCATTTGTAAATATAATCCAAATGAGTTGAGGCACAAAATGCAAATAAAATATGACACACACATTCTACGATTAGTTAAGATGCCAGCTGTTGCCATCATAATCATGAGCACAGCAACCATCTCTTTAGGTGAATTGGAAAGATATAGTGGTTTCGGTTTAAAACTAAAACTAGAGATCAAGCAAAGCTGCCTATGTAAATGCATTACACAGGTTTGGCTTAAAATCAGCCTGTCCGGAATAACTTCAGTTTATAACCAAACTTCGATGTTAATTTAGGTCTTGAATATGGTTTTAAACTCAGCTTATAACTGAACTGCATTCTCACTCATTTATTATTTTTTATTTATTTAGTGACTGCACTGTCACTGTCATTCAATAACCGAGTTTAAAACTTAAGTTTAAATGAAAATATTGAGTCACCCAGTGTATGTCAGTAAACTGCAAGTGAACTAGCTTCATGGGAAACAACTGGCACTGAATGCATCCAGCTGCCAGGACTGATCAATAATCAACAATAAAAACGTTAACGCTCTATACTTTTCAGACATGATAACAGCCACGACAGCGGTACACGAGTGTGACAGGAACAAACATCATCCAGCTTGCGTTGCTGCAGCACCATCATCACCAGGGCACTGACAGCGCTTACACTTGCAGCACAAGATGCATGGAGCAACAAACAGGAGAAATGGAGACGCAATCAACAGCAGCAGTCCAAATCCGGCAAATATCCCAATCACCTAGTCAACAAGCAATCACAGCGTAACTGATAAAAGCATGTTATACAACAAGGCACCACAGAGAAGGCAGCGAAATGACATGTCCCCTGCCCCCCATAATGACCAGTGGGTTCGACTTCCAACATGGGGTTTGCTAATTGTGTTATTAGTAATCTACAGTAAACATAGTGCTAAAATGCACTATTTTTCAGCTAGGGGCAAGGGACAGACAGACAGACAGATTGGTCGATCGAAACATTACTTAAAGACTCCATACACTCAGGAGACATAATTCCCAAGGGTGGTGATTACCACCCTACCTCTTGCACTTAAACGACTAAACGATAAAAATCCCAGTCTGCAAAAGAAACTACCCGTAATCAATTGGATGAACATGATTAAATCACTTTCCATTTCTTTGCTTTCTTAAGTCATTCCTCATTGAACCGATATGCTGAAGAATAAAATTTTGGCTACAAAACGGCCTATAAACAATCAATTTTTTCATGAAGACCAATGCCAACACTGCTATTTGTGTTCTTTAGGTGTCTAAAGACCAGCTACCTCAGTGCATACAGACCTGGGTCCGATGCCAGATAACAGATGCTCTTGAATGTCCGAGTTTATTTTTACAACTACCCTTGTCATAGTGACGAAGCAAAATATCCTCCTACAAGAATAACACACCACAAATATACCGTTAATTGAAGGTATGGATATGATGCAGCTAATACTGTTGAGCAAAACTGTAGTGTCTTCTCCCTAATCCAAATGCCATCAGCAAGAGCATGCAGGCAGTAAAACTTCTCTCCTCTCTCTTCGTGACATACTCTTCTTGAGTGTAGCCATGTCCACAATTGAACGCCAGTGTTCTTGAGACGCTGCCTTCTTCCATGCACAGGAAGGACCAATGTTCAGTGGTCTCAGATCCAATTCTATGGCTCTGAGCCACAGGTGGTTGGGTCTTACTGGAGCCTCGTTACCAGTCTGATGTAGGCTTGCAAATCGCAGCACGCAGCAGCAACTGCATGCTGATGGTCTTCATCACGAGCATTGAGTGTGATGTGGCCAAAGAATCTCAAGCATTGTTCCGTTACCATGTTGCAAAGTGAAGGACACCGTGACACTGCATTTGTCATATGACAAGTGTAAGGGATCCTCTGGTTCTCACAGAGAGCCCATGTATAAAATGCATCTATCCGGGCACAAGTACCTTGTTGTGGCCCAAGTTTCACGCTCATAGATCAGTAAAACTTTGATCCAACAAAATTCTACAGTTGTATACTGGAGTGCCAGCTAAAGCAAATGGACAATTGTAAAATGGCAGCAGTAGTACATACACCATTATTAATAAGAAAAAATATTTATATACACATTAATTTTAACACTGATTTAAATCATTCTTTCTGCAGTGATATGTTAAGCAAGTAGGCCTACTAAATAAAAATACAACACACTTACTATGTATCATTCATACTGAGTTTTATTAACTAAAATCACAACACAATATATGATCCTAAGGTAGTTTCGGTAATTTGTTAAATACATCTGCCAGTGGAAAAAGTTTCATTTTCACTGCTATACGTGAGCAGAAAAACTCAAAATGTTAAGTGTGGATTTTCATTTTTCACTTAATTTGTGGAACAGGTAGATTATGCAGCAGGGACATCGTAAGCTTACCAGTTGGTTGTCTACGATATAATAACAACAACCATCAATCAATGGTCATTATACAGGTCAACATGCGTCAGCCGGCACCTCTAGTTTAGAATCGGAGGATTTTGTTGGTGCCAAGTTTTACTGCCCGCATGCCCTTGCTGATGGCAACCAGCATATTTAAATTAGGAAGAAGACACTAGAGTTCTTGTCAACAGTGTTATCTACACTGTCTCCAGACCTTGCTGTCTACAATGTAAAAAAAAAATGAAAAACCTGACAGTTTAAAACATGGTGATAAAAGCCAAGTCTCATGTATAAAATGGCTAAAATCATTTTGTGACTTGGTACATCACACAGCATCATGAACAGAGCCACTGTGCCATCACAAAATATCTACCGGTATTTTCATACACGTATATTCGATCAGTTGCTGGTACGGACCAGCTGACAGGTAGTCATCTCAACAATATATAGGTCACAGCCTGCAAATACCATCCAAGGAGTTGTGTCTATTGACGACTGATGACTGACAGTGCTGAAAATGTCTTAAATTAACTGAATGAATGCCGGTGAGTACAGTAACTAACCTCAACTCTACTTATACTAGCTGAATACCTGAATTCATGACAAACAAAAATTACTACAGCAGAGCAAATTGAGAACTTACGTCAAGCGATGCCAAACAGTACCAACAGAAGACATGTTTGCAGCGTTTGCACATCATCTGTGCACAGCCGGAATCACGCTCGATGGGCACGTGGCACATTGGACAACGCTTTACCAGCGAATCTTCTGTACTGCTAAATGGAATTCTGAAACATTAATCAGCACACCATCAGCACATGGGAAAAACTACAGCCAGCAAATACATCATACATGTATATCACATACATTAAACAAATGCCGGCAAAATATCACATATAAATAATGTACTGAATATCCAGTTGAACAAAGCTGACATATTCATTCAGGTGTGATATTTTTCTTATATGATCCATGAAAATTCTGCACTCATAACCCTTTGAAGGCAGAAAGAAATTCCAGCATTTGGTAGTTAAATAATTGATTTACTTGTTTTCTTGTATACACCATGGTCAACTAAAAGGAGCCAGCTTTTTTACCTGTAACCATGTGAAGAATTAACAGATTTTAATACGTTTTTCACTGTTAAGATTTCAAGATAAAGAGCGTGTGTTTTGCTATGAATCTCATTTACATCACCTAATTAGTGTTGCTATGACTGCAAGGAAATTAATCCTTTCAGTGGTCATGTGAGCCAGTGAAATTTAAAGTCAATGATAATTAATCACCAGCACCAGCAGGATGGCTAGCTCAGGAAATACCTGAAGTACTTCTGTCCAACTAGATTAATATGCCAGAGTGCCAGCAGTCCCTGCAGAACATTCTGATTTTATCAGAATTCGCTGTTAGGCTACTTCTCAAGCATTGGCCAAGACAATCACCAGTACAACTGTGCTTTCCAACAAAAGAACAGCCAGTCTGAGTTGATTCTGGGCAGCTGGTTTAAATACCAAGACATCATGACTATATCCAAAAAATGGTCACCACTCACTAAACCCAGCATTAAATGGGCTCATATTACATCTGCAACATGTTACCACTAATCCAAACTAGTGGTAATCCAAACTACGAATGGTATCACTGCAGCAATATGGGAGAATGTGACATGCAAACTGGTCTAACGTCATATCACTGCTATAAATAATTTAGTGCTTTGACAGTGTTGGTTTGGCGTCAGGACGAGCATCCGGCCTATAAAAATTGAGTGATGGGGTGTGGTTATCTGTCTGGAGCGAGGTGCAGGTTGTTTGCATATGGTCTAGCTGATGCCACTGCCATCCCAAAACCTCATAATCTCTTGTGTCATTTAAATCCAGGCTGGTTCCACCTTTCTGGTACCGGCTTACCCAGGTTGTCCTGGAAAAGAGGCCATTAAATGGGTGTAGTAGTACACCGTGAGCTTCTCCGAATGTTAACCAATTTTTAAAATTCTTTCACTGACAGACTCATTGATAAATTTGCAACAGACTCATATTATAACAGCCCACCACACCTTAAATATGTTGCTACACTACCTTGTGAAATATGAATCTCAGAAAACTGGCGGCAATCTGAAATATGTATTGTGATTAATGATAAATCACAAGATAGCACAGCCAAGCATTTAAGTTGTGATGGGTTCCTTCATTACAAATTTATCACTCAATTTGCTGATGAAAAATTTTTTTAAATCGGTGAACATTTCGCGAAGTTACAGGCAAAATGGTTGATCGTGTCATACGGTCCATTCACCTTAGACTTTTGTCCTCAAAAATGCTGAACTTGCCAGATAAGTAAAATAACTTGTGTACTAATGACGGAAACTGTTACTGATTGTTGTTATGTTAACAGGCAGACTAATGTGAGTTTATTATCAACAAATATCAAACTGGTGTAAACCAGTTTTGACTTACTGACTGACACCATCAGTGACTGACCGACTGCTGCAATGTCTTTTCGTTTGTTACAAAAGTTGTGTTCAGTCGATAATGGGATTTTATTTATATAGCTGGCATGAACATCTTTTTGTAAATGAATTAGATAATATTTTACCAGACAAATGTTTTAAAACACTTTTTCGAGTGGCTAAGTCTTACACGGTAGTTTGCTTCAATTACTTCTTGAGCACTGCGATTTGTTGAACATAGATATTTCACAAGGTAGTGTAGCGACATATTTAAAGTATGGTAGAATATTTAAAAATGTGTTTGTTGCAAATTTATCACTGAGTCTGTCAGCGGAAAAAATTTTGAAAATCGGTTAACAGTAGGGGAAGTTATGGGCAAGAGTTTACTGTCTTGTTTTATTTGACTCGTGGTGTAGTAGTACTAGTAAATAAATTATTGCATAACTTTTCACATTGTAAAAGTTTTAGAGATTGTTCACTCATATTAACTGGCAAAATTTTCTGCTCAAAAAATGAATCAGACAGTTAAAGCTCTGCAAGTATAAACAGTCAGACATACAAATACCAGACAGTAGAGAGCAGAGCACAGAACACACCCATCAATTTTGCCGTGAATGGCCAGCATGTTTTCGTCACAACTCTTGACATCATGCCAATCACTCAGACACTGTGAGCAAAATCTCAAACCACACTGCCCAGCAACACAAACAGTTCCGTTCCACATCCGACAGACTAACCATGCACCACACATCAACGATAAAATTACTTTGCTCAATGACACTATACAGGTCGCAGTGGTCTGGTGTTAGCACAACCGACTACAGTGTGAGAGGACCCAGGTTCAAACCTTACCGCGGACGGTTGTGTTTATAACTACAGCCAATGCGACATACAGCACTGAGCACAAGCTGCACAGCTTTACTACAGACCCTAGGGTCAACTCAGCCTACCACCCTACATGAGGCAGTATCACCTTATGGGATGAGTAATAATTGCAAAGGCATTGATGAATGCAATTCCTTCAATGCTTTGACGCTGTTGGATGGGCGGCATGAGGGGCATCCGGCCTGTAAAAAACTGAGTGGTAAGGTGCTGTCTGGAGTGAGGTGCAGACTTGCATATGGCCCAGCTGATGCCACTGCCACTCACTGTCTCTTGCTTCAGTAAAATCCAGATTAGTTTCACCTTTCTGGTACTGGCTCACCCAGGTAGTCCCGGAAAAAGGGCTGCTAAACAGGAGTGTGTGTGTGTGTGTGCATTGATGAATGCAGATGGAAGCTGCCTTTATTCTGGCGGACTCACAGGCCACATCAATTTGAGTGGTCTAAACTCTAAAGGTTGGCAGTCACCGGGCACTCAGTCTGCATTCACCACACTGCATAAAAGAGTGAAGGCGAGGGGCTCAGCTTCCTTTTTTGAGCCCAGAGGTGGACATATCACAAAGTACGTGATGCATAGCCAGTGTGATGGCTGATCTATGGTTAACTTCTGTGCCAAAGAACAATGTTAATGCTCCTTGGACAGTATTCCATTTCATATCCTATTATGATAGGAGACTGAGCCAGCCTGAGTGGCCGGTTACATTCCTAGATGGCAGTGGTCAGCTATCTCAGTACTAAACAGGCTCAACACAAAGTAACTTCACTGGCATAACCAATGCCATTACCAATAAGCCAAGCAACACTCATATACAGACATGGAAAAAATACAGCAAATGATGTGTCGCATTAATTTCAGGATGTGTGGATTAGCACCAATAGCTGCCAAGCTGCAAGACAAACAACATTACACAAACTGCTAAAAGTGTCCACCTTTTGTGTTGACACACACCATAAGCTATTTTCACCAGCAGGCACGTGATTTATCCACCAGGCTATTCTGGATTTCAGCCAATTGTGAATATGCTGACTGTCAGATGGGAAGCATGCATGGGATATGGGCAACACATACCAAAGCATCTGTGGCCTT
>Ga0126331_1000604_pt1 | contig 10559 bp, 8 predicted proteins | sample InaspJWI98metaG_FD_96379 | JGI IMG/M metagenome (GOLD analysis project Ga0126331, IMG submission 96379) | Marine gutless worms symbiont microbial communities from Oahu, Hawaii - Inanidrilus sp. 2 OAHU.JWI-98 metaG | ecosystem: Host-associated > Annelida > Digestive system > Unclassified | place... | reverse complement strand
CCAAAAGACAGTTTTAAAACACTCTGAGCACTAAATGCCGCTGATCTGGAAATTTGCAACATTTAAACGAATGCTGACAGGAAATAAAAATAAATCACAATGCAAACAAGTAAGTAAACAGGGACACAAACGTCACAGTAATGGAGTCTTCTCTCCTCATGGCTGTAACTAATTAATGCAGCAGCCTATCAGTCTTCAAAAAAACAGGAAATCAATGATATCTTTAAATGTTACGAGCCATTTGCTGTATGATTACTTAAAGTGGTGTACAGTGCATTGTTTGTGCAAAAGAAACTAGGGTTTAGGGTTAGTGTTATAGTCAGAGTCTGCTGTCATAGTGGCCTACTGCACAATAGTTTTAAGGATGTCACTGATTTCCGATGTTAGGGCCAACAGGCCGATATGCTGACGCATTAATTAACTACACCCCTCCTTATAATGTTGCATGTCACACATGTGAGTCAGCAAGAATGTGGTGTAAAAATATTCACATAGCAAATTCCAAAGCACAGATGGAAAGTCTTATCAATCAACCAGAAAGTTACCAACCAAGCATCATGCTGTGATTAGAAGCAGTGGTGTAGCAACATACAGATGTGGTAAACAAAGTCTACAGGGTCACAGACTCCACAACAGCTCCATCTTCCAATAAAATATTATTTGTATAAATATCACAGCAGTCAATAATGTTAATTTCAAATAAAGTCGGCCTTATGGAACCCCAAGAAAGTTTTATTACATTTTTAGTGGTCCAACGTATGTTAATTTTGCGGGCCGGCATTTGATGGGGAGACAAGCTGAAGGAAAAGGTGTGAAATATTTGTCTAGAAGCCCATATTTCATAGCTACACCACTGCTTAGATGTACTGGGTAATAATAATGAGCTTAATCGTTGCAAATGTGTATATGCATTACATACAGAAGATTCCAAGCAACCCTTACAGCAAGAATACAAAAGCAAAACGTGCAAATGCAGAAGTTTATTTAATGGCAATGACCACATCACATTACACTAAAATTACGTAGTGAAGCAGGGCCCGACTTTCAAAAGATCTTAAAGAGTTTTCATAAATTATTTTAAAAGCTAATATCTGAAACCTATTACTCATTCCAAGCTCCAAAAGCTTAACATTCACTGAGTAATACAGTGTCTCAAAAAACGTCAACTTTATATATTTTTTAAAATAACTCTATTGAAAATTAACTGATTGTAATGATTTTTGGCATACTAAATCCTGAAGAAAATTTTACATAAACTTCTGCTTTTAATTAAGTACTGTATAAAAATTCCTTTGCATTTTGCATTTCAGAACTATTGAAGTTATGGAGGCAATGCAGGTAACATCGCTGAGGACACGTCTTAAACCTTCCCCCTAATCTGAATGTGCTAGTTGCCAAACAGCAATGGCAAGCTTTCACTAAAACTTTCTTCTAACAAAATCCTCCAATTCTTAACTCGGGGCGTCAGCAAACGCAGGTTGTCCTGTATAACGGCTGTTTACATTTAAGACAGCAAAGTTGTGTCACAAATTTTCTTAAGACAGTCACAACTTTTGTCATCGTACTAAGTTTATCTTAAGATCTTTTGAAAATCTAGTTTATAGCGATGACAATACAGGGTTAGGGTTAGTCAGAGGTTTATACCATGGCACTTATATGCAATAAAGACATTTGCAATATTAATCACAGCATGAGTTAGAGGAATGGAAACTGAAGAACAAATGTAGCTGATAGACAGAACATGCTCTACATCACAAATCATTAAAATCGGAAGTCACAGAATACGAATTTATGGACAAAATGCCAAAGAGTGCGTGACAAAAATATCACTATGCTGATCGATAAAAAATAATAACAAAATCGATCACGATCTGAGTTCAATAGACTGTGTTATCAATCACCAGTGTCCGACAAAGTGGGCATAAGCAGAAAATAAGCTTCAGATGGAGCATCTTGTTCAATCGAAAGCTGTCAGCCAAGCATAGCAAGCCAATCAGTCATCTGCTTGCGCCGAAATCGCGGCACGATAACTGTACCTATCTGATGCAGTGCGCCTAGCATCTGCAGCTGACGTTGATGAAGATGCCCGCAACCGCGTTGTTTGTGGTTCTGAGTCGTGAGTCTGTTTTTCCATACTGCTGGCTGTCGGCCCAGACCATGATGTGGCACTAGCACCGAAGGTGGATGATAGTGGCATACACAACCGCATGTGAAGCACTGTGCAGTAGGTCCGGAAGCGCTCTTGCTGCTCAAATAATACAATATTTCATTACTGCAGTGAAGCATAAATGATGCTATACCCATAAAGGAGTGATGGCAGGGTGCTCATCTCCCTTTCTTATGCCACTAAGCACACAGATTGCACTTAGTAATAAAACAAAATTAAAAAAAATTAAAAAATGTGAATGTCTGCACCTTCACAGCATAATGTATGTTGCATTACTACTACTACAACCATTTAACGCCTCTTTTCCAGGACTACCCGGGTTGGCCGGTACCAGAAAGGTAAAAGCAATCTGGATTTTACTGGTGCTAGAGACAGTGAGTGGCAGTGGCATCAGCTGGGCCATATGCAAGTCTGCACCTTGCTCCAGACAGATAACCATGCCAGTACCCCACCACTCTGTTTTTTACAGGCCAGATGCCCGTCCTGCCACCCAACCAACAGTGTCAAAGCATTGAAGACACAGGCACATTCATTGCATTAATGAAGTGTTATTGCAGACTTGATTCACAATCACAAGGTTGTCAGTGTGACAAAGCTGTATTTTGTTACAAGGTAACAAGGTTACTTACAACAACATCTAAATCCATAAATCTCATGTATGTGGATTAAGTAAAGGCTTCGTGACCCACAACATATAAAAATTCATCATTTGCTAGACGTTTTTCTCATCTGCATGGTAATGAAAAATATAACCTAGCATAACAAAAGCAGGCATGACCAATAACAGAGGTTTAAATTAAAATGCCTGGTCAACTATACAGCATTAAAATATCTAATTAAAATTAAAATGTCACTATAATTGTATAATGACATCAAACGACACAACATGTCACACGTGCAACAATCACAATCTTTAAAAAAACTTCAGAGAGAAAAACAGCAGCCAATCATGACTGACCTCAAATCGTAGATATGTTTCTTTTTCCACGTAACTCTGAATGATGTGAGGCTTTTCGCCACGTTCTGGTGGCAGGCGGGTGTGTTCGGCCAAGTCTGAGTCGATCTGACTCAGATAGTGTTCGTGTTGCCTCAGCTGGTCCTTCTGTACAGCCGACCACAGCAAATGACGAAACACTTCACGCGATTACCACACACGTGATAAACCTAAAACTAGAAGTCAACAGACACAGATGGACAGACAACTAAAAACATAATTCCCCATGCCCCATCTATAGCAGAGGCATAACAAGGCAATCGTAGACGGAGACTTTTCTCCTGGTGCACAATTTGCTGTCAATGTATATGATGACAAAGTCAAGTATTGGGATAGCCTCGAGCTAGTATGCTGCTCATGAAGCCAAAGTCGATACAGATAACACCACATGCCATATGGCCCATTATGTGAAAATATGATGTCATCCATAAAACCAGTAGTATATAACATATTGCAATGCCACTGTAGGAGGACTGAGTCATGGCCACAGGTAACACGCACAACACACAAAATTTCGTAACGTTTGGATATCTGCTTTTTTGATATATGTGAGTGGACACATATATACACAGCAATGCTCACTGCAATACTCTGCACCCCTCACGAGGAGGAAAAAGTAACACGAATGCTACTGTGATAACGGTAATGGAAATCTATTTCAGCCTATGTCCTGTGAATGCAAGACTGCCTTCATAAACAAAGACTTAGTTCCTATTTCGCATACTACTGTGTTTTAAGCTGACTGTGGTAACAGTATTCCTCATTCTATGGATTATATGTATGTCCACTGTCCACATGTGATGGCAATATTCTAAACAGATCAATTTGGTCAAGACTACATTTACAAACATACCCATTTTTAACTAAACAGGACATGGGACTTTGCCACGAGATGTAATACTGTTACTAACAAAACAGCAGAAACCAGTCTCATAAATACCAGTTTATGACACACCATGTCTGTAATTTACAGAAACAGCCGGAACTAGTATTCTTAGCAAGGCTCAAATTCTGCACTTTAACTGTAAACTACATTAATCTATCACACACACGCCCATTTAACGGCCCTTTGTCCGGGACAACCTGGGTAAGCTGGTATCAGAAAAGTAAAACCAATCTGGATTTTACTGAAGCAAGAGACAGTGAGTGGCAATGGCATCAGCTGGGCCATGTGCAAGTCTGCACCTTGCTCCAGACAGATAACTACACCAGCACCCCACCACTCAGTTTTTACAGGCCAGATGCCCTTCCTGCCACCCAACCAACAGCGTCAAAGCACTGAAGGTCATTACATTAATCTATCAATGACTCTAAAATATAACTAGAAGAAGTCTGCTGCTTACCAGACCAAGCTTAGTGTAAGAGCAGGGCATCAAAGGTCGCTGGAATTTCTTCTGAGAGCCGACAGCACCAGGTAACGGCGGCGCCGAGAGGCTGGCGGCGACAAAATTAATCACGTTGATCCACGACTGGCACTCCTCGTTGCTACTGTTAACATTATACACACAGAGAGTTCACACGACTGCAAATATGCAAGTTCTGTCACTAAATGATATAAGATCTGACAAACAGTTTGTTCCCTCAAGAGCTTTGATTCTGTGGGATGGGTGATAGCAAAGGTACTGTGGCACTTGCCTGCTGCTGCCATGCTTAATACTGGGATGATGGCCATATTCTGACAGGCAAACCACCTAGGTATTTGCAGCGGGCCACGCAGGCCAACTCCGCCTCCTAACCTAAGCAGGATGGAAAACAAGTACCAGAAGTACACTGTTGATGCTCTGCAGCAAGGGAGTAAAGGCAGGCATGAGTTATTCCATGTGTGGATAAGTGTGTTGAGTGGCAGGTAAAATTGTGATTCCACGCTAACACGTGGCATTCCTGAGCACTTCAGTGGTGAGTGAAACTCAGCATAAAGTGATGTACAAATGTCCAGTTTAAAGGCCGTTTTCTAGGAATGGGCATGGAACCAGATCCATACATGTCCAACCTAGCCCAGCACAGGGTACCATTTAATAACCTTTTAGTATTTTTGTATTTTATTTTATTACACATTTGTTAGCTGGCAGGTCAACTGCTGCTGTGAACTTAACTGTCAGACATTGCCGTTAGTCATTATTTTTATTATTATTATTGTGGGTGTACAGTGGCGCCACCAGGCAAATAGGACGGTAGTGTCTGCATGACACAGCGCCATGTTACCTGTGTGTGCCGGTGGCATCTGCGAACAGTCGTCGCCAGTCTCGCTCTGCAGTCTCCGGGGCCCTCCTGGTGCCCTGGACTCGAACGTCTATTGGCCAGCACAGCTGGCAAAGTCCCATATCCTGTTTAGTTAAAAATGGGTATGTTTGTAAATTTAGTCTTGACCAAATTGATCTGTTTAGAATATTGCCATCACACGTGGATGGTGGACATACATATAATGCATAGAACGAGGAATACTGTTAACCACAGTCAGCTTAAAACACACACACACACACCCGTTTAATGGCCCTTTTTCCGGGACTACACGGGTCAGCAGGTACCAGAAAGGTAAAACCAATCTGGATTTTACTGAAGCAAAGAGACAGTGAGTGGCAGTGGCATCAGCCATATGCAAGCCTGCAGACAGGTAACCATGCCAGCACCCCACTGCTCAGTTTTTTTACAGGCCGGATGTTCTTCCTGCCGCCCAACCAACAGCGTCAAAGCACTGAAGGCATAAGCACTGAAGTTAAAAAGCTTAAAACACAGTAGTTGGGAAATCCGAACTAAGTCTTTGTGCATAGTGTGTATGGCCCCAGGACCTGGAACCGACTTTGATCACCAAACTGCCACTTTCTTCATTCAAGCACCAGCTCAAGACCCACCTGTTCCAGCACTAGACAGTGCTGGCTGCAGCTGTGGGTGTCGTGTACCATCGTCCGGTGCTGTCGTGACTGTACAGCGAGAATGGCGCCAACTACAAATGTCCAGACTCAACTCGATTGATATATGAATCTACCTGGCCTGGAAGAGAGACTGGGACCAGTCGGCTGTCTGGAGCCGAAACACATGCTGCTTCTTGATGTAGTCTGTGGCTCGAGTTGCCAGAGCGTGGTGCACACGGACAGCATTTGCCGGCGTGCCGAACGATGCATTGCGCTTGAAACTCCACTCGTCCTTGTGAAAATACAACACCATGTCGCACAGCGTCGCATAGAACTTCCTCCAGCCACGACGACCGACTGCAGCTGAACAAGCACACAGAACATGCCATCGTTTTGTGACTTTAATATTGGAATTTTTTGTTCCAATGACTTGAAAAATGCTGCTTGTGTATGTGTTAGAATAAACCGTGAAACACGGGATTTAGTAAAATCAGTAAAAATTCCAGTAATTTTGTGCAATTACCAACTTATTCAGTGATTTCAGAAAATAACTGAGATTTACATCAATTTTGTGAAACTGCTAAAATAATGGATTTTCATGACATCACTCCTTTCAAGAAGTTACTGTATCGTACATAATATTTTTCTATCAACACTCCTAGCAAGTCAGTTGGCTTGGCTTATGGGTGAGCAGCCCATGACACTGAGTCTACACTCTACATTCATCACATGAACAACAGTAATTCTCATGTCTCATGGTGACTACAGTAATGATCATAGCACCAACGACAAATACACTTTCTGTGGTCTCAATGTGTGTTGGGCATGCCAAGGAGCCATGCAAAACTGGCTGAACCGATCACGATGCCATTTGGGGGGTTTTTGGGGAGAGGAAGGGGCAGACTCAAGTGGTCCCAAAGAACAATGCATTAGATGGGAGTGCACGGTGGCGGTGGCGCCACCTAGCGAATATGATTGATCGATCTATGCAGCAGCGGTGATACAGCCTATTGCTACTATTACTGTAGCAACTTGTTACATGTATTATAATCCAGCACGTCTATCTTGGAAAACAGGGAGGAGGAACAGCAATAACCCAACCCAACCAGCCACCACTTTACGGCTATTATACAGGTCAATCTGCGTTAGCCGGCACCTCCAGTTAAGAGCTGAAGGATTTTGTTGATGCAAAGTTTTACTGCCTGCATGCCCTTGCTGACAGAAACCTACAATTAAGGTGAAGATGCTAGAGTTCTCCTCAACAGTGTTATCTACACTGTATCCATACCATAAATCAGGACAAAAGCTCTACAAAAGATGCCCAGCAAATACAGAGTGCAGCATTGAAGCAGAACGAGAGACCAACTTCGACGGCCGTCGGGGTCAGTACAGCACTTTCTCATGATGTATCCCTGCTTGTACTCAGTCGTCGTATTCGGATCTGGAACCTATAACACAACGAAAAAATATAATAGAACCAGACTCTTGCAGAGCTGCCTTCAGTGCTTTGACACTGTTGGTTGGGCGCCAGGAAGAGCATCCGGCCTGCAAAAATTGAGGAGTGATGAGGATTTGGAGTGGTTAGCTGTCTGCAGCGAGGTGTTTGCATATGGTCCAGCTGATGCAACTGCATCCCAAAAGCCTGTCATCTCTTGACTCAGTTAAATCCAGACTGGTTTTACCTTTCTGGTACCAGCTTACCCAGGTTGTCCTGGAAAAGATGCTATTAAACGGATGTAGCAGTAGCGTAGCAGACCCTGGCAGTAGATCCTGAGACACACTGCAATACAGTTATATAGCATATATAACTAGGACAAAAGTAATATGGTTTGATGCATTAGATGCAACACAAGAATGCAGACTTAGAACAAAGTGTTTGACACTTGCATCTGTAATTTCCTGTTAAGTCGAGCTGAGTTACTTACTTATTAACTTGCATCAATGATGATATGTGGCAAGTAGCATATGTATTTAGTCACCAAATTTCGCGGACAGCCGATATGCCATTTTGGAACTGTAACAAATATATAATTTTTTGCCTGTCTGGCTTAAAAATGCCTATTCCTGCCCACAAACTAAGGTTTCTGGGGGAATTTTTACCCCCTATAGGATACCTGTAATCTATACAAAATTTCCATCCTGTGCGGGTTTGGGGGTCTTAGTGCCCCTTTATGCCAGTTCTCTGGTGCCAGTACATTAACCAGTCAATGCAATGTGGGCTATTTCAGAGATGAGTTGTTACTGTGAATCAACCAATCCTATTGTTGCTGATGCAATATCACACTGCCACTAACACTAAAACCCAGAACAAGCTAGAAGCCGACAGTAAGCCGGTGGGAAATTCCTCTGCCCAGGCACATAGATAAATGCATGCATAGACGGACAGACAACCTGAAAATCAATGCTTCTGGCCCCATCTACTGAATGGGCAGAGGCATAAAAATTCACTGAAAAATCTAACCACTTAACAAGCATCTCATCAACGTAACTAACAATAACAAAACAAAAGCAGCATACATCAAGGAATGGATTGTGCCCAAGGCTGCTGGGTGCCACTTGACTTTCTGAAGCCACATTGGCATCACTGACCTCACCATCCTCCTCCCTGAAAACATACTTTATCTGTCAGCACAACACTAAAATGTCTGCTGTTACAATGCTGATGAATGATACATGATATATCAGAAACCATTGTACATTTCTCAATACTACTACAAAATACACGGTACAACAAGACTTAAGCAACTGTTGCAATGGCTGACTGTGACTGAAAACCTCAATTTAGAACTGTTGATAAGTAACTGCCAGGCAAATATTTTCTAAGTCCAACATCCAATATCTGGGCAGTACTGACATAATACTTTAAATTTATTCACAACCACAGCAAGATGTGTTTCGGCTGTGATTGAAAACAAAACAGCAGGGTAATATGTCGAAGTTTTCAGTGGCATGCCATTTCTGTTGCCAAACAATGGAAGAAGTAATTGGAGCCCATACTTTCTTGAACTACTGACTGCTGAGGTAAGATATGTCCATTCGATTTACATCACCTCTCCTCTGCTGGTGCCCAGCCTACAAGTAGGTCATTCAGAAAAAATGTTGTAGTACAAGCTTTCATCATGACAAATACTGGAAGTTACTACGAGCATGTTATGGTCATTATACAGGACAAGCTGCCTTAGCCAGCACCCCAAGTTAAAACCGGATGATTTGTTGTCGTGAAGTTTTTACTGCACACATACCCTAGCTGATGGCAGTTAGTGCACTCGTAATAGGGAGAACATGCTAGGGTTCTTCTCAACAGTGCTACCTGCATCATCTCTATACCTGGAAATACTGCATGCTAACAACTTGTAAACAACATCACCATCTGCACGATAGTGCACCAATGCCGGGACAGCACTGCTCCACAGTATCTGATGGCACACTAGGCACCAATCTCTAAGACTGCGTCACGACTCATGACAGCATCTTCATTTGGCTGCAGTCATCAACAGTTCTGCCTCATCGACGGGTCACATAGGGTGGTCGGGTGTTTACTGTCGGCGGTCCGTCGATGTGGAACTTGCTGCCAAAATGCTTACCCGACCCTTCATACAGCACTTCTGTTTTTTTTGGCCATCTACTCAAAACATTCCTCTTCTCAGAGTACTAATGGATGCAGCGCATTAGAGGCTTTGGTGCAGATGCACTACATTAATCCACGTCTTACACTACATTACACTACACAGTAAACTCACATGTCAAACTCGAGTGGTTCTCTGCGGATGGAGTTGTACAGGCCTGCAAGCACGTCATACGGGAAGTTTTCACTGTCGTTCAGATCCGCGAGATTCTCCACAAAGTCGTTCAACGACATCTTCTTCCCCACGTTCTGTGGACACATGGACACAAAACAATCCACACAGAACGTCATCTCCTCGTGACTAGTTACTGGAACTTGGAGTTACAAACATGTCACTCCAGTCCCGCAGACGTTCCAGTGGCTGCTTGTTCGTAGAAGAGTTTAATTCAAGCTCGCATGCCTACATACATACATACTAAAATAAAGTGTCTTGTGACCAGCCTATACAGCCAGACATTACAAATGTCCAGAAAATTACACAAAAGGAAATAAAACTAATTAAAACATACATTAAAATAATCAGTCTTCAAATTCTTTGGTATCAGTTGTGGCACTGATTGTCTTGGGAATGCTGTTCCAGTGAGATGGGCCGCTGAAACAGAATGCCCATTCACCGAACTTTGTGTTGGTGCGTGTAATGTTGTCGTGCAACAGTTCTTAACTGGACAAACATTGGCGTATCTGACTTTCAATATACAGCTTATTGCCGACACTAGTCTTCAGTGCCTTCAGTGCTTTGACACTGTTGGTTGGGTGGCACGAAGGGCATCCGGCCTGTAAAAAAACTGAGTGGTGGGGTACTGGCGTCAATGGCGTGGTTATCTGACTGGATCGAGGTGCAGACTTGCATATGTCCCAGCAGATGCCACTGCCACTCACTGTCTCTTGATTCAGTAAAATCCAGACTGGTTTTACCTTTCTGGT
>Ga0126331_1000601_pt1 | contig 10566 bp, 8 predicted proteins | sample InaspJWI98metaG_FD_96379 | JGI IMG/M metagenome (GOLD analysis project Ga0126331, IMG submission 96379) | Marine gutless worms symbiont microbial communities from Oahu, Hawaii - Inanidrilus sp. 2 OAHU.JWI-98 metaG | ecosystem: Host-associated > Annelida > Digestive system > Unclassified | place... | reverse complement strand
GGGCTGTAGTAGCCAAGTTTTTTTGTATTCTGTCAACTTTGAATAATGAAACTGAATAAATGAATATGTCATGGAATGCTGTGTCACCTACCACACACAATACAAACAGGTTTAAAGTGCCAGTTTTCAGGTAACGAAGGTCAGGTCTTGATTCTTTTTGTTCATCTGTCATGAGATCAAACTTTTCGTGATAAGTGGTACAGGTTTTTTACAGGCCGTTTGTGTGAACGAATCAACACATGCTATGCATAGAGGTTTAATGGCCAGTTTTTAGAATGCGAGGATTAGCTGTAGACTTGCAGAGTGACCACTTGTCTGTAACACCTTGAAGTGTGATGGAATATAGGAGCTTTCAGAGATTTAGAGACAGACTTGAGTGCAGATAACATGGACATGCTGCTGTAAGATATATTTGCCTACCACACATACACATGCCAGTTTACCCCCCCCCCTCCAGTAGACAGCATCTGAGGTATGATGATTGGATGGCGGTATCCTGCTTTTTTTACCAGATTATGCACCTAATTGCAGATTTACCTGCGTATCATTTCCATGTTTCTTGACTACATTCTAAATCCCTGTAATATTGTCATCAATTGTTAATATTTTTTGAAGATTTTTATGCTATGTAAAAATATCTGTTAATATATATGCCCAAGTGCTTTGAAGAAATTTTGACAGTCACTGAACTAAATAACTTTAATGGGCAGTTTCAAGAATGTAGAGCAGAATTATTCTGTTACTATTAATAAAAGTTCTGCGGTTGATAACACCTTTTTTGATTAGTCAGATTAGGATATATACACACACACACGCCCGTTTAATGGCCCTTTTTCCGGGGCTACCCAGGTGAGCCGGTACCAGAAAAGTAAAACCAATCGGGATTTTACTGAAGCAAGAGACAATGAGTGGCAGTAGCATCAGCTGGGCAATATGCAAGTCTGCACTTCGCTCCAGACAGATAACCATGCCAACACCCCACCACTCAGTTTTTTACAGGCTGGATGCTCTTCCTGCCGCCCAACCAACAGCGTCAAAGCACTGAAGGCAGATTAGGATATTGTCAGTGTAAATTTAACGCAGATCAAAACAATAGTTTTGTGCATGTTTTAGGTACTGGTACTGAAAGAATTAGCGAACCATTCTCCGACATTTTTCTTTCAACAAGTTCAGCAGTTCTTTGACTGTATTTTTAATGCCATCCGAGATCCTAAGGTATAAAACTTTTTTGCTTTTGTTCGTATTTAATTTTGTGTTTCCAGCTGCACTAACAATAGAATGATAGAATATGGTTTGTGTAATAGTATTGTACATACAGTAGGCCTGTGGTATGTAATAAACAATAGATGTATGTGAGTTGGTTATGCCTGCGTGCCAGTACATTCACATTTTAGTAACATTGCTGAACATTGATATTGAGACATACATGAACTTGAAATTTCTCAAAACTCAAACTAAGTTAACTTGCTCGTCTTTTGTTGCATCTGAAAACATTTCTGTTCTCAGTCTATTCTCCTGACATTATTCGGCACAGCTGTCAGTCAATGTCCTGCTCCCAGTGGACCTGAAAATGATTTTGATGCTCGGACCATTTTGAAAATTGTTGATTGTTTGACTGATACTCGTAAATTCATCGTCATTATCATGTGTGTGCCGCGGCCTGGATTGTGGCTTTCTTTTCAAATTTCCTCCACATACAGCCACCTTTAGATCATCACCTGAAGGTCTGATTCGAGTGATTGATTGATTGATTGATTGATTGATTGATTTATTAACTACATCACTGGTAATTATGGTTTGTATGTTGTAATTAATGTTGATTCACAGCCAACAATACGCGAGGCAGGTGTAGCTGCCTTAAGGGCAGCACTTGTCATCACGTCACTGCGGGAAGGAAAACAGAAAGAAAACCCCGCGTATTATAAGGTAGTTTTAGCTTTGTTTTTGCACTTTTGCAGTATCATGAAATAGGAAATAAGCACATTTATGTAGAGCTGATATTGCATTATTACTACTTTTCAGCAATTGCTGACCTGGTCATTTCACATTTGCCATAGGTTTGCTGTCGATTTGTCGTGTGGACATATTTGAGTTAACAGGTATTTAAGCCGAAAGGATATGTCGACTCAGGATTAGCTGTTTTGAGTCGATTAGAACTATGACATTTTTGAATAATTGTTTAATCAGCACTTTCACAAGTTAGTGCTATACAGACAGGTACCGGTACTCCTTGTAATTGCAGAACAAACAGTTGCTTTCAATGCCTGTTTTTTAAAGGTCATTGAAAACTCACTTTTCTGACCTAGTATATCCACCCATATGAACTATTCTAATGTGCTGCTGAACATTTTATTATTGTATGTAGCATGTAGTTGAGTTTCGTGTATATGTAAGTATGTATGTTTGTGCAGCAATGTTTTGACGAGGTGGAGAGGGTTTACGACGAGACGTCGGGACGTGAGAAGAAGATGACTCGTGAGGACTGGGCTCACGGGTCTCTGCTTATCATCATTGAGTTGCTACGGTGCAGCAACGTCGCTGCGGAGGTCTGTCTGTTAGTTGGTTGCTGCTGCCCGTTTAGCTGTCATTAGTAGTCTGCATATGTGTGCCTTCAGTGCTTTGACGCTGTTGTTTGGGCGGCAGGAAGGGCATCCGGCCTGTAAAAACATGAGTGTTGGGGTGCTGGTGTGGTTATCTGTCTGGAGCGAGGTGTAGACTTGCATATGGTCCAGCTGATGCCACTGCCACTCACTGTCTCCTGCTCCAGTAAAATCCAGATTGGTTTTACCTTTCTGGTACCGGCTCACCCGGGTAGTCCCCGACAAAGGCCCGTTAAATGGGTGTATGTATGTGTGTCTGTTGGTCACAACCATGAGCTGTATAAAAACGGCTGAACCGATCAAGATGCCATTTGTGTATGGACGTGACTGAGCCCAAGCCTCCCAAGGAACCATGTTTTAGATGGGGCTCGGATCTCCCCATGGGCAGGGACATTTGGGGGGGCATCTCTGACTTATGTGGTAGGTGGAGACAGTGATGTGGCCGTTCGCTGTCAGTAGTGCAACAACTTCTTGCTACCACTACCAGTAGTGCTAATCACCTTGTTGTTGTCAGTCGTAGGTTTGTATGGTATGGTATACTGTTGCAAGAAACTGATTATTTTTCTGCACCTGTTCAGGCTACTACAACATAATATTACAGTATTACATTGTGACATAGAAGAAGTTAACAACAAAACAAATATAGAGATAAATGTCAGTGTAAGGTTGCTTGCCATCAATGATAGTGTGATATGTTCCCAGATTGTTGAAGTTTATTTTTGCTGTTGGATCCCATTTTTTTAACGATCACATGACCTTGGCCATGCCCCCTTGTGACTTTTAGTGATAAGTATTATCAAAATGGCTGTCTGCATTTAGTTTTCCAAGTTTTGTTTTAAATTGATGGAATTTTTTGCTGTATTTGTATCAATTTTTTTGCTGTATTCGTGATGTTGTAGCAAAAACGGAAGGAGATGGAAGCGATCAGTAATATGCATCTGGAACCAGAAAGAGTACACAAGGTGAAAATTAACCATTATACAATTAAGTAAATATAATTTTAAAGTAAGTAAATATAATTTATAGACATGCTCAGTGGTCAGCAAAAGCCGAATCTGAGGCGAGCAAAGTTACTATTCTGTTGACTTTTACAGCATTTGCACATGCTGTATATTTTTTTCTTTAAACAGTTAAGAAGTGAAGAAGCCTTTGATAGAGATGTCATAAGTTCAAATTTGTGTTTTGTGTTCATATATTGTTACAATTTGGCATATTCTACTACATTCGATATCACTCGAATTCGAACTTATTAATTCAAATAAAATTTATACTTTATACCCATGAAATCTGCACATATTATTGCTGAGGCATTAAACAGTATTTGTATCTCAGAATGATGATATGACCAGAATAAATAAGTAAATAAATTAAATATTTTATATTTCCGAAATCACTGCTCAGTGGTCGCTGCTGATTTTATGGCACCATAGAACCAGGGGCAGAGTCTATTATCTATGATTGCCTTGTTAATGTTGGCATATACTCAAAGTAACTCAACAGGGGGCAGCAGTGATTTAACACTGTGGTATATACTTAAACTGAACCACCATGGGCTAGCACCGGACTCGGCCCGAGTCTGGTATCTACGATTGGTTGTGTTGTTGGTGTAGGAAATGCAGATGATAAAACTCTCCAAGACGACTGGTGGACTGGCAAAGTTTCAGCAGAGAGGAAACCGATCGTCGGTCACATCCCCGCCACATCCACTCCCAGTCTCACCATCATCATCCACGTCTTCCTCGTCTTCCGCATCAGTTTCGGCAGCGGTGGATTCCAGCGCTGTGGCCGACAGTCTGAACATTGTCGAGAGCCGCGTCTGTCGAGAACTGATGGTGGACAAATTCAACCGGGTCAGCAGATCGTGTCAAACGCTTTTCATATTCATTCAGTACACCACCGAGATGACGTATACGGCACAAGATGATGCTTCACTGCATAATGTCCCATTGGAATGCATCTCTTGAGTCAGATGTTCTTGGAAAGGGGAAATTACATCACAACTTTTATGAAAGAGTGCATGTGGCAAAAAGGTGATTAGCCTTCGTAATACGCACACAGGTTTAACAGCCCTTTTCCGGGACTGCCCTGCCAGATAACCACTCCAGCACCCTGCCACTCCGTTTTTTACAGGCCATATGCCCTTTCTGCCTCCAAACCAACAGCATCAAAGCACTGAAAGCAAAAGGCTCTGAAGGCAACCATTGTAATAATAAGCAGCTTTTAATGCACAGTCAATCGGTGGATAAAAGGACGAATCGCAGGCACGGGGTTGTGTGGATATGCGTGTATGGCGTGGTGTATAACGTTTTCGGTTACTTTTTGAAGTGCTTGCAGTGACGTCAAAGTTGCTGGTGATATTCGTGACGTAGACTGTTCCAGATGCGTGGAGCACTGTAGGTGAAGCTGCATTGAGCGTAACTGGTTCTTAGCAGGAGCTGACGCGAGAAAGGAGTTTACTCAAAGTGACTCAGCAGGGGGCAGCACAGATTTGAGAGTGCGGTGTGTGTCTGTTGTTTCAGATCTGTATGCTGGTAATGAGGCAGCGGTCGCTCAAGAACATCTACATTCAGCAGGCTTTGTTGGCCGTCCTGCCACGTCTGGCTGCTTTTAACCCTACCATCTTCAGCACCAAGTTAGTCTTGCGTTTTGTGATCGTCAACAAACATTTAACCTTTGATCCATCCTTACGTCACTATAATTTTTCAGGAAATATTTTTTTGTCTGTCTTGTTGAAACCAGTTCACTGTTGGCCTGGCAGAAAGTTGTAGCAGACTGCTGCATGGATTTTACTAGTGTCATTTGTGGCCTGGTCCTCAATTGAGGATCAAGGTCAGACTGTCTGCATTACCATCCTAGCTAAACTTAAACCTTGATCTTGACTTTTATTCCCCAGTGAATATGCATGTGTTTTTGCATGTGCATGCAAAAAATCAAGGTCAGAAGTCACCTCAGAAGCTTAAGTGGAAATGGATGTATCAGTGGACATCACACTATCTTGCCAACAAATGCATTTGGTAACCTTATTGTCCTCGAGGTACTTTTTACTTTTCAGTGTATAAGAGTTCGTCAGCCCGTATGGGCTCGGGAGCATTGTAGAATAAGCCCACCTTGTTTCCTGGCCGAGTGTTCTAGGAGGCAACTGAACCAGAGTAGTTTTGTTTTGTAGTATTTTAGGTTGTTTACTTTTTCTGATTTGTATTCAGTTTGTTTATCTGTATTTTCCTGTAGTGTTTTGTTTGTCAGTATCAGTCAAGTGATTGGCTGTGAAGACCGCCTCCGAAATGACCTATATTGTGTCGAGTGGGGCATTAAACTCTACTCCAACCAATTTTTCAGACAACTTGTGTGCATGTTATATTATTATGTGATAACATTACTGTGTCGTGTGCTACGACAGTTACCTGGAGGACACAATGGCCTACCTTTTGAGTGCTCTCAAGGCTCGTGAAAAGTCTTCCGGTAGTGCCGCATTCCTTGCGATTGGTCTCCTGGCCCAGGCGGTTGGACCCAACATCAAGCGACATTTGCCAAAGATCTCGGAGGCCGTCCGGCTGTCTTTGCCCGTGAAGGATGCTGCCGCAAAGTCAGTTTGTTTATCTTTAACCTGTTCTTGCTCTGTTTTATAAATATCATTTATTACGACACTAATGCATTCAGTGCTGTGACGCTGTTGGTTGGGTGGCAGGAAGGGCATCCGGCCTGTAAAAAACTAAGTGGTGGGGTGCTGGCGTGGTTATCTGTCTGGAGTGAGGTACAGACTTGCATATGGCCCAGCTGATGCTACTGCCACTCACTGTCTCAGTTGTCTCTTGCTCCAGTAAAGTCCAGATTGGTGTTACCTTTCTGGTACCAGTTCACCTGCGTAGTCCTGGACAAAGGGCCGTTAAATGGATGTGTGTATTACACAACTAAGGCAGCACAGTAAAATACAAGCATACAGAACACATAGAAATCATGCACGAAAAAAAACTACAAATATGCACCCAATGATGCCATAAGCGCACATGTCACTGCATCTTGTATACTGTCTTTGGTTGAAGTAGGCCGTACTTACTTGACAGAAACATGTCATCACAAGATTCAGCATAGCCTTCAGTGCTTTGACTTTGGAATGACTGATGCCACTGCCATCCCAAAGCCCCATAGTCTCTTGCGTCATAATAATCAAGAATGGTCTTACCTTTCTGGTGCCGACTTATGGTACTCAGGTTGCCTTGGAAAATAAGCCATTAAACGGGTGTTGTTATTTTTGTTCCTGCTGTATTTGCTTGGGTTGGAATGCCATCATTTATTAAAGAATACCGAATTACAGACAAACTTCATAACTTTTCTGCTATTTTTATACCCACTGGATTGCCAACAATGCCTCCGTGCTTCATAAGTCAGACTATGAATTTTTTTGTCATTACTAATATTGCCAGTAATGCCTTCATTGCTTTGACGCTGTTGGTTGGGTGGCAGGAAGGGCATCTGGCCTGTAAAAAAACTGAGTGGTGGGGTGCTGGTGTGGTTATCTGTCTGGAGAGAGATGCAGACTTGCATATGGCCCAGCTGATGCCACTGCCACTCACTGTCTCTTGCTTCAGTAAAATCCAGATTGGTTTTACCTTTCTGGTACCGGCTCGCCTGGGTAGTCCCGGAAAAGGGCCGTTAAACGGGTGTGTTTGTGTGTGTGTACTAATATTGTTAGCATATATGCTAGTTTCCAACACTGTTGATTCGGGGACAGGAAGAGCATATGTGCTTCAGTTTTCTTCCAGAAGAGAGCCTGTAGACTATAAAGATTGTGTTATGACAGACCCGTAGGCAGGGGGAGTGTCGTATGCAGCCTCTCCCCCAGATAAGTAAAATGTAAAGTAAAAAATACTGATACTGTACATAGTGCACCCTGCATTGAGGAAAGGTCCACTTTTTTTACAAAAAAACACCCCCCATTTTTTTACTTTTTTACAACCCCCCCATTTTATTTCCTGCCTATGGGCATGGATGAGGTGTTAATGTTATTATCTGTCTGAAGTGAGATGCAGATTGTTTGCATATATGCAGTTATATCCACATCATCTTAATATGGCTGATGCCACTACCAACCCAGAAAATCTCTTGCCTCAGTAAAATTTAGAGTTATATGGGTATTGCTGCAGGAAGCAGAAGGTTCCGCCGGTGGACCCCGCAGTGTTTGCATGCATCAGCATGGTGTCATTGGCCGTTGGACCGCTCATTGCTAACGACATTCGCGACATCATGGACAGCATGTTTGCCGTCGGACTCAGGTATTGTGCTTATTTTGTATTGCAAGTGCTTTCATTGTAGTTCCTTCCGGCCAGTTAATTGCAACACACTGTGATAAGAACTGGAAGATATTGCTCGAGCAGAATGTAACTGCTGCATTCTTTTGCTGATGTCCTTTAGTTCTGTTCTGTTCTTTAGCCGTCCTGGATCCGAGGGTTGGCCACACCATGGATGTACTGTCTCCATTTATCCCTGTCCTCTGTCATTCCTCTTCCAGAGGGAGTCCTGTCCATGTCTTGATGTTGTTTATCCAGGCCGTGCGTGGTCTTCCTCGCCTACGTGCACCTAGCTTGCTCATTGCATTATCTGTTTCTCCAGGCAACTCCCTTGTCCTTTAGTGCATTTGGATTAGCGACAACACAGCAACTACAACCACCATTTTACAGCCATTATGCAGGTCAACCTGTGTTAGCTGGCACCTCCAGTTAGGAACTGGAGGATTTTGTTGGTGCATAGTTTTACTGCCCGCATGCCCTTGCTGATGGCAGCCAGTGCATTTGAATTAGGGAGAAGGTGCTCGAATTCTCAGAAGTATTATCTACACTGTCTTTGTACCTGATAATTTAAAAAAATTACCAGTTAGCACTAACTAGACTGACAAAAGTTTTCCAGCTTTGCAGAGATGTGAACTCTAGGAATGCCCTGTATGTGTCGTTTCTTGCACACACAGCAGTTTCTCTGCTGCCGGTCCTCGTGTGTGGAACACTTTGCCGTCGTACCTCTGACAGGACATGAACTACAGGCATTTCAAGAAGTGACCGAACGGACTTGTGCCATTTATGCTGTAGTCGACCACGGCGCATTGTCACTAATTGTTTTATGCAGATTAGAAGCTCACTCACTTACTTGGTCGTACGAAACTTGGTCGTATGAATGCTTTTGTGTATACAGCCCGGCTCTTACAGCATCGCTACGGCAGCTGGCAAGAACGATTCCAGAACTGCGTAAGGACCTCCTCGAAGGTCTACTCAAAATGCTGTCTCTGGTTCTTCTTGGAAGACCACTCCAGCATCCTGGGGCTCCGAGACCGAAGGCTGCCAGTCTTCCAAGTTCTATGTCAACTCCGAACTTACAGGATCTGCCTGATGTTGCTACCATCACGCTTGCTCTTAGAACACTGGGCAGCTTCGACTTTGAAGGTATTTCTGTGAGAATGCCTTATATATGATTAATCTTTTCTGATAGAGAGTTTTTCTTAGTTGAACTTACTGAATGCTGTTTATCACATGGCTGTTTGTGAAATACAAAGGATGGGCTCATTGCTACACTGAATGACTTTGTACGGGTCATCATCTCAGTAAAAATTCCAGCGTATGTTTGTAATTAAATTTCCAGTCTGATAATCTGAAGTACGAGACTTGTTCCATAAACAAATATCAAAACAGCATCATTCAGTCGTTTTTCAAAATACGAGCGATCTAAAATGTATATTTTGTAGGAAATTTAATTAGGAATCCCGGAGTAAGCTACAGCTCTGTACGTGGTTAATGTATGTGTCCATGCAGGTTATCCTCTGTCGCAGTTTGTGACGTACTGTGCTGACCATTACTTGACCAGTGAACACAAGGACGTGAGGCTCGAGGCAGTCAAGACGTGTTCCCACCTGCTCACTCCGTCACTCACCGTGAGTCTTCTTTCTTTCAGTTTCTGCGATAACAAGTTGCTGCAGTAATGGTAGAATAGGACCGCATCGCAGCCACTGGGAATATTTTTGCATGCCTAAATATGAACCGTTAAAGTTGCCCCTTCCGTGGGGATCTGGGGAGTGGGGGCCCACCTAATTCATGATTTATTGGTCGCACTGAAGTGCATACTCTAAACGGCACCTCGATCTGTTCCTGCATTTTTGTAGGGCTCACAGTAGTGTCCCACAGACGGACAGAGACACAGACATCTGCTTCATCTTATGCTGTGCAATGCGGCTTAATGATAGTCACCATCGTTGTTTATTGGTTAGTCATGTAGATCGTCGATGTGATGTGGATATAATTATTTGAGTTACGACTATCTTGCTTCTAGCTTGTAGAGACTGGTATGAGAGGGATAGCACGTGTGCACTTTGAAAAGATGAAACATGTGACATAATTAATTTATTGGCTGTGCAACCATATTGGCCTTGTGTATGTTTATTATGTGGTCTCCTTTCTTTCACAGTTGTGGGTTAGAGTTAGGGTTATAAGACATTTTGTATGCTGTCTGTTGTACTTTGTGTACAGTGTCATAGTAAACTGTTAGTAAAGATCCAAAACAAATAATGACGTCATAGCTTAGAGCGGTTTAATAACTGCCGTGGAATGAACGCTGAAAACCTTTTTTTATGTTTGCCAGTGAGATGGGACGATCAGTCTGAAATGTGGTTTAAGACGTTTTGCACATATTAATTAGGTCTCAGGCTTTGGTCTGAGACTAGAGTTTAAGATTTTGGTCTCGGTGAAATATACAGTGACCCAGTTAGTAGAGGTGCGGTGAAAATGGTTGCGACTGGTTGGATGACAGGTGTGATGATTTTCTGCAGTTGATCCATGTATTTTCAGCAGTAGATCCATGGTTGCTGTGGTGTTGTGCTAGGTTCTGTCTGGGCAGCTGAGGCCAGTCAGTGTAACAATGATGAATCTTGTTGCCAGTGTTCTCAATAAGCTTCTCGTTGCTGGAGTCACCGATGAAGGTAACGCTCAGT
>Ga0126331_1000600_pt1 | contig 10574 bp, 9 predicted proteins | sample InaspJWI98metaG_FD_96379 | JGI IMG/M metagenome (GOLD analysis project Ga0126331, IMG submission 96379) | Marine gutless worms symbiont microbial communities from Oahu, Hawaii - Inanidrilus sp. 2 OAHU.JWI-98 metaG | ecosystem: Host-associated > Annelida > Digestive system > Unclassified | place... | reverse complement strand
TCAAAAATCTTAGCTGAACCGAAATTTTCTGGTAGGCACACGCTGAATTTCATTCATTCAAGCAAATGCACCACCAGTGCCGCTTCGCGGCGAATCGTTAACTTACAGATCCCAAATCCGAGGTGAGCATATCCTGGACAAAGATGCCGATTTCATTTTAAAAGCTGGCGGTACGTTAGATCATATGTATCGGTTGAAAGAGGAGGGATTGGTAAAATTCATAGGCTTTACATCCGAAGATCAAGATCCTCCGATGCACAGACTGATCCAGAGCAATCGGTTCGATGTTCTTCAGACTTGCTACAATTTCATTTTTCAACATCCCTGTGATCCCGTGAGAAAATCGGGAAGTCTCTATGAGGCAAAAGAATTGGACATGGGAACGATCACCATGCGAAGTGCAACTTCAATGATCTTTCAGAAATGGATCCGAAAGGTGAATCCAGGCAACACTTTCGATTATACCGAAGCCTTAATCCAATTTGTATTATCAAATCCACTAGTTGATGTCGTTTTGGTTGGAATGCGAAATACTGAGGAAGTAATGCTAAATATCGAACTTTTGCAGAATACTTCGGAGCGCATCGATTTAGACGATTTACATAAAAGGATTGCATGATTCGTAACTTTTATTAAGTGCATGCCCGGTCCATTTCTAACAACCGATTTTCTTAGTATCAGAGTATGAATCTTAGAAAAAGATATAATTTAGAGAGGCATAAAATGAATCTGAACAAACTTTTCAAACCTATATCTATTGGGACATTAAAGATTCAAAATCGAATTGTAATGCCGCCCATGGCAACCCATTATTCAACGCCGGAAGGTTTCGCAACTGACCGACAGATTGCCTATTATGTTAAACGGGCAAAGGGGGGTGTCGGATATATCACCTCCGAACACACCGGCATCATGCAACAGGGAAAGGCGAGCTGGAAAATGATGCTCATCAGCACTGACGAACATGCTGCGAAAATCAAGAAGCTAATAAAAGCAATTCACGCAGTGAATGGAAAAATCGTCGTCCAGATCAATCATGCGGGGAGACAGACCTCATCTGAGATTACAGGGGCTCCCATTGTCGGGGCGTCTCCTATTCCCGGCCCGCCTAAAAACGAAATTCCTCGCGAGCTTTCTGTCGCTGAAATCAGGGAAATCATCGAGGCTTTTTCAGCTGCCGCGCAAAAGGTTAAAGAGGCCGGCGCCGACGGAGTCGAAATTCATATGGCCCATGGCTACCTCATATGCTCGTTTCTCTCTCCTTTTACTAACAAACGGTCGGACCGGTATGGTGGCGATCTCCAGGGTCGATCCAGGCTTGCCGTAGAAGTCTTACATTCCGTGCGAAGTCGCGTCGGCCCGGATTTTCCCATAATTTGCCGATTGAGCGCTGACGAATACCTTGAGGGAGGACTCAAAATCGAGGAAACCAAACAGATCGCTAAAACTTTAGAAAGTGAAGGAGCCGATGCCCTCCATATATCGGCCTGTAATGTTGTGACGGGTTATTTGAATCAGCCGCCTTATTACGTAGAAGAAGGGGTCTTTACGCATCTGGCTGAGGCCATAAAACCGGAAGTGACTATCCCTGTCATTACGGTAGGTAGGATCAGAAGCCCCGCGATGGCAGATCTAATCATCGAAGATGGGATGGCGGATCTAGTCTCCATGGGTCGTGCGCTGATTGCAGATCCCGATTTACCCCGTAAAGCAGAAAAGGGAAAATTTGATGAAATCATTCCCTGTATTTCATGCAACAAGTGCATCCAGACCCAGAGAGAAGATTCTATTCGATGTTCCGTCAATCCGGAGGTTGGCAACGAAACCCGATTAAAATTCGAAAAAGCTAAACGCCCCAGGCGGGTATTGGTCGTAGGAGCCGGACCTGGAGGACTCAAGGCGGCTGAAATAGCAGCGCTGCGCGGTCATCAGGTGAAGGTTTTTGAAAAAGACGCCAGGACCGGTGGAAGAATGAGACTCGGGGCAAATCCGCCTAAAAAGGAGGTATACATTGAGTTTCTTGACTTTCTTGAACGCAGGGTAAAGACCCTGGGTGTCACCCTTGAAATGGGAAGGGAGTTCACCGAGGACATGCTCGATTCCGAAAAGCCGGAGGTGGTCATTGTTGCAACAGGTGCTTTGCCACAGCTTCCTGCCTGGAAGGGTATCGAAGAAAGCAATGCCCTATCCGTGGATGATGTTTTGTCTGAAAGGGTAAACATCGGGGATAAGGTACTGGTGATCGGAGGCGGCGGTACAGGGGCTGAAATTGCTGACCTATTGTCAGAGAAAAGCAAAAAGGTCACCCTGGTGGAAATGATGGAAGATATTGCATTGGACCTTGTGAATCATTTGCAGTACTACCTTAAACAGCGGCTTAATGAAAAGGGGGTGACCATTCTTACCTCTACACGGGTCGTGGAATTGGGCAAAGGCTATGCTATGGTTGAAGGTGCCCCAGACATAAAAAGATTAGATGGGTTCGATAGTATCGTGCTGGCAATCGGTTCGGAAGCACCCAACGACACAATCTACAAGAATATTCAGGGCAAAGTTGACGAGGTATATGCTATCGGAGATGCCAAACAGCCCCGTGCGATTGTGGATGCAGTTTACGAGGGTGAAGCAATCTCTATAAAAATATAAAATCGCAAAACTTTGAAGGGCGCTGTATTTTTTACAGCGCCCTTCATCGTACTATGGTCTGGACCGATTAGATCAAGATCGATCAAATCAGAGGGATAATCCACAAGATGCCAGCGCTAAACAGGGCATCTTCTCACAATTACTGTGAAGTATTATTACCCTCTCAATACGGAAATCACTGCTTGCATGAATGCCGGCAGATCATTCGGGGTTCTACTTGTGACCAGATTGCGGTCAATCACGACCTCCTGATCGACCCAATTGCCTCCGGCGTGAATGAGATCATCTTTAATGGAGAAGAAAGACGTTACGGTTCGATCCTTGACCACTTCGGCTGAAGCAATCATCCAACCGGCATGACATATTGCGGCGACGAGCTTACCCTGCCCATCCAGATCCTTCACCAGTTGCACCATGGCTTCCGAACGGCGCATCAGATCAGGGGCGAATCCGCCCGGGACGACGACACCGTCAAAATCGTTTGCCGCCGCCTGTTCAGCGCTGACATCTGCCTTGGCCGGAAGCCCGGCTTTTGACTGGTATTCGTCTTTTCCGGTGCCGACCACCACCACTTCGGCGCCGGCTTCTTTCAATCGGTAATACGGGTACCAGAATTCAAACTCGTTATACATATCTTCCACCAGAAGGGCTACTTTTTTGTTCTGAAGTTCCATGTCTAAATCTCCTTTAACAATTGTTTTATTTTAGATAAACCGGATAATGCATTTATGATAATCACCCGATGGCCATTGCGCCAGTCCGTTTATCGTTTTTCGATCGGAATGCGCATGTTGGGCGGATCTTTCTCAAAGAAATGAATTTTATCCATGTTGACGGCCAGATCAATTTTCTCAAGCCGCCGGGTGTTAGAGCGCGCATCCACCCTGGCGATCAGGGTATGATCGCCTGCGTTTACCTCGAGTTGAACCTCTGATCCCAGAGTTTCGATGACGTCAACCACCGCCGTAAAGGACTGACTAAACACGGATTGGTCGGCATACGCTTTCTCTTCAATGTGTTCGGGCCGAATACCAAGAATCAATTCGTCATTGACAAAGCGTTGGAAGTACTTTTTTTTCCCGGTAGGAACTTTGAGCTGAAAACCGTCTGAGATCGCCAATAAATCTGTGTCCTTTTCAACAATCCTTACGTTGATAAAATTCATAGCCGGGCTGCCGATAAATCCCCCGACGAATTTATCCACGGGATAGTTGTAGATCTCAAGCGGGGATGCCACCTGCAGCATTTCACCATCCTTCATGACGACAATTTTAGTTCCCATGGTCATGGCTTCCACCTGGTCATGGGTAACATAGATCATAGTTGTCTTTAAATTGTCGTGTAGTTTTGAGATCTCGGTCCGCATCTGAGCCCGCAGTTTGGCATCCAGGTTACTGAGAGGTTCGTCAAATAGAAAAACTGCCGGTTTGCGGACAATCGCTCTTCCCAGGGCTACCCGCTGCCGTTGTCCGCCGGACAATTCCCGCGGTTTGCGATCCAGCAGCTCCTCGATCCCCAATATTCCGGCCGCTTCCAGAACCCGGGTTTCAATCTTTTTTTTGGGGAACTTGCGCAGTTTCAGACCAAAAGCCATGTTCTGTCGAACCGTCATGTGCGGATAGAGGGCATAATCCTGAAAGACCATGGCGATGTCACGATCCCGGGGCCCGATCTCATTGACGCATCTCTCGCCAATGAAAATTTTGCCTTCGGTCATCTCCTCCAGACCGGCGATCATGTGCAGCGTGGTTGACTTGCCGCAACCGCTGGGGCCGAGCAGCACACAAAATTCTCTATCTTCGATGTCGAGGTAAAAACAGCTTACCGCCTGTATCTTTCCAAAATCTTTGCAGACATTCTGCAGCACGACCTTTGCCAATGTTCGTCCCCTTTAACGAATAGTAAAGATCCGGGCCCAAGGACCCGTCTTCGCCAGGCTACCCCGCGGCAGGCCCGGCTTTGGTACAACCCCTGGAAGGGGGCGCTCTGTGACCGAGCTGAATTAAACCTTCTATTGGAGTGTTGGAGCATTGGTAATCCGAACAGGTGACAAACATCTATCGGGAATCAAACCCGAGATAGATAGAATTTTGTTCCCCTGGAGCCCAAGAGCCTTAAACCATTACTTCATTACTCCATAACTCCACAACTCCCTGGATTTTTCAAGGCAGAGCCGTCTGTCTGTGACCCGGCCCAGAGCACCAGGGTTTTCTCGCTAAATTTAAGCCCAAATCAGGTTCTTTTCAGGCTGAACCCCCCGTCCACGAGAAGGAGCTGACCGGTAATAAAATCGGCATCATCGGACGCCATAAATAGAATGGCTTTAGCGATGTCCTCGGGTTCCGCCATGCGCTTTAGATACGACCCCTCGATCATATTCTGTTTAATTTCATCAGGCAGGGGGGCGGTCATTTCGGTTTTGGTATGTCCGGGGGCGACCGTGTTGACATTGATATAGGGCGCCAATTCTTTGGCCATGGTCTTGGTCAGCCCAATAACGGCTGTTTTCGATGCGCTGTAATCCATCACGCCTTCGCGCCCGCAGTGCCCAATGCCCCGAATGGAAGAAATATTGACGATTTTACCGGATTTCTGCGCAAGCATATGTTTTGCAGCCGCCTGACAACACAGAAACATCCCGATCAAATTCACCGATAGCGTTTTTTCCCAATCGTCGACCGTTTTTTCTAGAAAAGGCCTGGGAATGACAACACCAGCATTGTTGACTAAAATATCGATTCGTCCCAGTCGCTGAACAAAATCGTTTACAACCCGGTCGACCTGATCTTTCTGAGTTATGTCGCCGGTAAACGTCTCGATCTCAATCCCTTGCGCCTGTGCGTTGCCGGCTACCGTCTGCAATCCTTCTGATTGAAGGTCCACAATACCGACGCTGGCGCCTTCTTTTGCAAACAACAGCGCCGTTGTCGCCCCGATACCTCTTGCGCCGCCAGTAATCAGCGCCGTTTTATCCTTCAGTCTCGTCATATCAACCTCCTCCTTTAAAGTATCCAAGCGCAGAGAACCATACGTTGGATTGCCCCTATAAGAGGCTTGCAGCCTTCGGACTTAATGGTGACTAAAATTCAAAGTGCAGCTAAAGTGCCTAAAGTTGCGGTGTCGCTTCGCTCCAGCGTAATAATATAAGGATCGCGCCCTTCTGGGCGCTCCTTAACTTTAGGCATTTTAGGCACTTTAGCTCACTTTAGGCACTATCTTCTACACGGCAGAGCCTATTGGCTCGATCTGGTCATGGAGACCAGAATATATATTCAGAGTCGATACGATGCTCAGTTTTGGATCGTTCCCATATCCTCTTTGAGCTTTTGCTCGATAAATTCCAGATGTTCGATGACCTTTCTTTTGGCCGTCTCGGGGTCTCTGTGCTTAATAGCTATGAAAATTTCATAGTGGTGCTGCCAGAGAACATCGATTTTTTCCGAGCTCGGCATCGATTTTGTAAATTTGAAAAAAGGCCGAAAATTACTTTTCAGAGCTTCCATGATATGCGCCGCAATCACATTGTGGGTGGCTTTGGCAATGGATAAATGAAGCTCCAAATCCAACTCTTCCCATTGTTTGTCCTTGGCTGCTACCTGCTTCATTTTATCCAGAATTTCTTCCATGTCGGCCAGTTCTTCGTCGGTAGCCTTACTGGCAGCTCTCTCGGCACACCAGCCTTCAACCAGTTTACGGATTTCAATAAAATCAAATATCCGCTCAGCCTCTTTTTCGATAATAAGGGTCAGTGGCGGTTTTAATTCTCCTTTGACGGATGAGAGAATGAAGCTGCCCTCCCCCTGACGGACTTCAATCAGACCCATGACTTCTGCGCGATTTAACGCCTCACGGATGGACTGCCGGCTGATTCCCAGATCGGCTGCCAGTTCCCTCTCGGCCGGAATCTTATCACCCGGATTCAACCTGCCGCTGCTGATCAAACCAACAATCTGCTTGTAAACCTCATCGGAAAGTTTACTGGCTTTTATGGGAGAAAATAACTTTCTATCCGGTTTGCTCATGGCCAATGGCTTCCTCCTTGAAATCTAACCTTTCAGTGCACCGGCTCCCCATCCGGCTATCAGGTGGCGCTGGACCAAAACGAAAAATATCAGCACCGGTACGGTGATCAACATGCTTCCGGCCATGATCATCCCCCAGTCGATAACGGTGGCGTTGTAAAGATCGGCAATACCGACGGAAAGCGTCTTGAGCTCATCCGACGTGATCAATATCCTCACAAAGATGTAATCATTCCAGGCCAGAATAAAAGTGAATATGCTGGTGGCAATGATTCCCGGCAGCGCCAGCGGCAGCACAACATAGATAACCGCCTGAAGTCGGGAAGCCCCGTCAATTAAGGCCGCCTTTTCCAGGGCCAGAGGGATGCTTTGAAAAAAAGCTCTCAAAAGCCACAGGCTAAACGGAAGACAGAAGGCCGTATACGCCATGATCAGGGCGGTATGGGTATTTGCCAGCCCGATTTTCTTGATCAACACGTAAAACGGAATAATGATCATTATTGGTGCAAACATGTAGGTAAACAGAATAAGATTGGCAATATGGTCCCGGCCGTAATATTTAAATCGCGTCAGGCTATAGGCCCCGGCGCAGCCGATCGTCATTGTTAATACCACTGTTGCCAACGAGACAAACACACTGTTGCGGAAATACGTAAGGAAACGCGTTTGTTCGAACAGCCGTGCGAAGTTTGCCAGGGTAAATTCCTGGGGTAGAAAATTTGGGGGATAAACAAATATTTCCTGCAGCGGCTTAAACGAGGTGCTAATCATCCAGAAAAAGGGAAATGCGGTAGAAACCGCTAAAACGGCCGCACACCAATAAATAAATTGCCCCCGCATTGAAAAAAAATTATTCTTGGGAGTCAAACTTCCTCCTCCCTTCTGAAGGTTTTAAAATAAATCGCAGTCGCAACCACCAGAATAATGAACATGATCACTGCCAGCGCCGAGCCTAATCCCGCCTGGTAATACATGAAGGTCCTCTTATAGGCATAAACCGGCAGCGTTCTGATGTACTTTTCTGCCCCGCCCCCCTGGGTCAGCAGCCAGACTGTGTCAAACTTGGTAAACATCCAAATGCTTCTCAGTAAAATAACGACAAACAGCACATTTTTTAATTGGGGCAGAGTTACATGCAGAAAACGTCTGAAAGGACCGGCACCGTCCACTTTAGCGGCTTTATAAAGCACCGGCGGAATCGTTTGCATGCGGGCCAGCACGCTTAGCACAACAAACGGAAAGAATTCCCAGACACTGATGAGGATCAGAGAATTCATAATATGATCCATGCCCATCCAGGAAATCGGGTCTTCGATGATTCCCACTGCTACCAATAGATAGTTTACCAGGCCGAACTGGTTGTTCAAAAGCCATTTCCAGAGAATAATTGCCACCACCGTAGGGATAACATAGGGGAATAGAATAACTCCCCGCACGAAATTTCTACCTTTGAATGTTTCATTGACGATCAATGCTGCCACGATGCCGATCAGAATTTGGAAGACAATTGTGCTGACGGAGTAAACCGTTCCGTACCAGACACTCATCCAGAATTCGGGATTTTTCATTAAATATAAATAATTGGCCAGACCGACAAAGCGCTGATCCGGAAAAAAAGAGTGCTTTTTGAAAAGGCTGAGCCAGACACCGTACAACACTGGATACACCAGCAGGGAGCAGATCAGCAAAACCGCGGGCGCAATCAGCATCATCCCTGCTTTTTGAGAGTTGAGTTTCACCGTATCACTCCAGCTAATAATCCGGATCCCGATCGTTTAGATTGAATCTGGCCACGGGCGGGGATAAACAACGCGCGAAGCTGTTATATAGTCCTTTAAGGGTGGCATTAATGCCGTGCAGGGTAGTTTTGAAAGATGAACATCGAACATCAAACGTCCAACGTTGAACGTCGAATAGTGATGTCGCTCCGCTCCTCGATTTAATTTCATTATTTTTCAAAAAGCCGATATCAAACTTTGAATGACAATTTCTTTTTCAACCCTATTTATATTCTTGACCAAAATCTTAATTTACCTGGTTATAAATCTGTTACCTCTTCTTTTCCCATTCAAAATTCGATGTTGGACGTTCGATGTTCAATGTTCATCTTTTATCAAAAACCTCCCTCAGTCTCCCAAGCATATAAAACTTAGCACATATGGGGTTTATCCCCGCCCGAAATATCTTTTTTACAGTTTCATACGTTGAGAAGAACCGACAATCGAAGTGGAATTGCCGGCTCTTCATTCTAACCTAAATTACCACTTGGCATATCCTTTGTCTTTTATGAGCTCTTCCGCTTTCCTTTGAGCACTGGCAGCTGCCTTTTCGGGCGCGACCCCTTCTTTGGTCACTTCCATCACCATATCCTTGAGGATGCCGGATCCCAAAATATCCATCAGATAGGGTTTGGAGGCCATGTCTTTCCATTCGATCACCAGGGTCGGTTTGACCAGGTCGTTGTCCAGATAGTATTCCTGCACATCCAGCCACCCTTTCCATCTTTGGATCATGGAGGTCTGTTGGTAGGCTTTGCTTTGGCGCAGGGATTTGGTGATGGGGAAAAAGTGAATCGGCACCGTTTGGATATACTCTAAATAATTGTCGTCCTGATAGAAGAACTTCAAAAATTCTTTGGCTTCGTTCGGATACTTGCTCCCCTTGAAGAGCATCCAGGGCTCCTGATCCACCTGGGCGGCGGGCTTGGTTCCGCTGGGTCCATGGGGCTTGATCCAGACATCAAAAGTGTCGGTGCTCTGCATCTCTTTGGGGGCGTATTGCTCGATCAATGATGCCCCTCTGCCGTAACCCTGAAACATCATGGCCGCTTTTTTACCGTACATATTGGCAAACGTTTCACGGTACCCGTGTCCCTCCCAGCCGGGAGGAAGATATTTGGTGAGCTCTTTCAGAAAGTTCAGGGTCTCTATCATTGACCTGTCGGTGAAGCGCGGACGATTCTGCTCGTCGAATAGAACGCCCCCGTTGGCTTTGATCAACTCGCCCATGAGAATGTTGACGAAAAGATTACTACCTGAAATCGTCAGGCCGTAGATGTCCGTCTTTCCATCACCGTTGGTGTCCATTGTCAGGGCTTTGGCGTTGTTGAGCAGATCGTCCCAGGTTTTGGGGTTCTGCAATCCCATCTTTTGGGCCAGATCTTTACGGTAGACCAGCAGGGAAGTCCCTGCAGCATGCACCAGGCCGTAATAGTGGTCGCCGAACTTGCCCACCATCTTGATCTGGTCCCAAATGTTGTCTTCACCGATGGCGTCAACCACGTCGTCCAGGGGCAAAAGCAGGCCTTTCTCCTGCAGCGCGGCACAGGTAATGGGCTGGCCGTGGGAAAGTTCTGGTGGGGAGCCGGCCGCCAGGGCCGCCAAAATTTTGCCTTCCAGGTCTCCCCAGGCAAGCGCCTCGGCTTCGACTTTAATATCCGGATGTAGCGCCTCAAACCTTGAGACAATATTGGCAATTGCTTGTCTTGATTGCGGGTTGGTTTCAGTATGCCAGACGTGAATTACCTTTTTTGCGGCCAGGGCGGCACCGCTGAAAAGGGTGACGCACAGAAACACCAGACCGATAATCAGAATAAATCTTTTTGTACACTTCATTCCTCCCCTCCTTTCGCTTGAAAGGTTACTGATTAACCTGAGGCCACAGTAAACGTATAAGACCTTGGCAGGCGGTTAAAAAGGAATTCTATCTTTAATTGCTTATTATCACCTCCTTTCGGAGTCACGGCAGCGGCAGGTTAGCCACAGACCCACACAGACGACCACAGACAAGAGTTATATTTAAAAGTTGTGTTTAAAGGAAAAGGCGGTGTATCCACCGGTAGATTGTTAGCAGCAGTCAACCGGCCACACTAAAAAGGAAAGGATACACCACCCATGAACCAGGATA
>Ga0126331_1000598_pt1 | contig 10602 bp, 3 predicted proteins | sample InaspJWI98metaG_FD_96379 | JGI IMG/M metagenome (GOLD analysis project Ga0126331, IMG submission 96379) | Marine gutless worms symbiont microbial communities from Oahu, Hawaii - Inanidrilus sp. 2 OAHU.JWI-98 metaG | ecosystem: Host-associated > Annelida > Digestive system > Unclassified | place... | reverse complement strand
ATTTATTATTTACAGTATTGGCCGTTGGACGCAGCTGCCATGCTGTGTACCGTTGCGCCTACTGCTATAAGAGACTGCTTCGTATGCAGGAAGCTGCGAACGTGTAAGTAGCGAATCGGACGATCTTCGTTATAACCCACGAGTGTTTCGATCAGCCAATCACATAAAGCTAGCGATGCACATTAGTACTTTATTCATTGTTTTCGCTTTATTGCCGCCAGCAAAAACTAATTGCATTCTTACAGGCTAGAAATAAACTTATACAATATATGGGTCACTTATTGCTGAGGTCAATTATTGCACTGTGAGTCAAGCAACCAAAATTTCGGGCTGGTCATGGACCTCACGGCCCACCCTATTTTTCGATTGTGTTTCCTCTACGGTTGGCTCCCACACACCCGAGAACTTGTGTTTTAAACGATTTCTGTTTTAATATAGATGCACTGTGAATGATCAGTAGTCTGTCAGAAGTAAATGTGTATTATTAGGCCACCATGTCTGTTAGTGCTCTCACGAGAGTCTTGACATTGGTATGTTTATTTTTCCAAAAACGCAGTTATAAAAAATACAGTGCGTTGGAAAACTGACGAACTGGAAGAGTACACCGGTATGCAATTTGCTGAGAGTGTTTCAGTTGTACAGGTGTACGTTTAGCTGCGCCCAGGACGTGCTTTCTATGCATGAGATTTGCGTCGCTTTCGTATTGATTTCATGCAGGTCTCGACAGTGCAGCTATCGAGTGAACATCGATTTTTGGCGACGTCATCTTGCGGCAACGTCCAGCACCAACATCGATTGCCGTCAATTAACATCATGATCAGACTCATAAATGTAATGGGCAAAAACGTCAATTGATTTTATTGTAGGCTCAAAAGCCTATATTGTAATCACTTTCGACTGTCGCGAGAAGGTTTTCTGTTAGTCCCAAACCTGAACCGATTTAGACGAATCTCGGAATATAGGCCTATGTGAGGAACGACAGCGGAGTTTCACACAAATAAGGTAGAAATCGCCCGGGGTTTCACCAAACAGCGCCAATGCGTGTTGTTTTTGCCGCTATGCCAAGTCGCCGACATGCCAACATGTCGTGTGTCCTGCCGCTGCAACCGGCTGCAACCGTTCACTCACGCCGCCGTGGTCTTTTCCGTTTTCGTTATTTCAGACAATAATTTTGTGTTGCCGTTTTTTTCCTACCATCTCAATTTTCGTTGCCGAATTTTCTCGTTGCACAATTTCTGTTGCCCATTTTCCCGTTGCCGTTTTTTCCGTTGACGTTTTTTTCCGTTGTCGTTATTTCACACATTAATTTCGTGTTGCCCTGTCTTCGTACCCTCTCATTTTTCGTTGCTGATTTTTTTAATTGCCCAATTTTCCGGTTGCCCTTTCTTCCGTTGCCGTTTTTGCCGTGAATCGATGGGTTAACTCTGTAAACTCAGAGTTGCTCGCAACGTGGCGGCATACCCTCTTCGAGCCTTTATTGCAGACGTGATTTATCCGATCCACTGCAATCCGTCCAGTTGGCACTTGACTTTATGCGTTCTCTTGCGCGCCTGTGCAAATATTTATCGCATAGCGACAGAAAACGTGTCGAACGGCCGTATTTACTTTCTGGCGGCGTGTACTTGCAGTTTTGTGAACGACGTGATGTCTGCACAAAGGTCTGATGGCCATGCATAGGCGACGTATACTCAGAATGACTCGCCAGGTGGCGGCATAAATTTGGCAGCGGGGCGCATTCTCAAAACGGCCATGCTATGAAAGCGCCAAAAAACTGCCACAAAAGCGCAAATGTAAAATCAATAAACCGCAACTTGTAACTCCAAAAGCGCAACATCGTCAGTGTCGTCATATACACTGAATAGAAACTCGTAGCAAACACCAAGCAAAAACACTAAGGCGCAAAGTGATATGCAACGCGCCGAATGTAACCGAGCTGGTCAAGCTCGCCACGCGTAGTAGGCCTATAGTCTGTAAAAACTGTAGGAGTTGTGTAGCTTTCTGACTGCGTGTTCCAGACGGCGCTCGCGTGAATGCCAGTGAACCAGTCAGTATGTAGGCCTGTTGAGTGTTGACGTATGTTGAACAAACACATATGTTTGGATGAGGAGTTTTAATATCAGCATTCAGATGGGAATGGAATGAATCAGCTGCATTGGTTGTTGTCAGACTCTGTTGAGGACTTGAAGCCCATAAGTCAGGTGCAAAATCACACCCGGAGTCAATGTAGTGATCAACGACGCAATCAGCAAACTTCCTGCAGCGATCGTCAGCCGGAATGGTAGACATTATTTCGTTAGCAAATGCCGTACCGAGTTCATCCGAAGGCAACAACGACAGTCCGAAAACAACACCAACCACTTTGAAATAGCCGAGTTCTTGTCCAGTTTGCGGTTTCGTAAAACGTTGTTGTGGATCTCTATAACGATCGCTGCTGCGCTTACATAGTAGCTTTTTGCGCGTTCATGGTGTGGAAAAATTTGTAAATCCCCCCAAACAAGAACCTCTACTACTCTACGCTATGTCAGTCGAAATCATGTTAACAGCTACACAACTGTAGGAACAATTTGTACAACAAATCCATAACAATCGAAGTAATGGAGTTAGAGGATTACAGTCGACCGACCATAACGCGACGACCATAATCCACAAGTTCGACAGTCAACGAGTTGTTGACAACACCATCGAGTTGCCGTGGAAAAATTTTCTAAGTTTAGAGTTTGGGACAAAGTTCCAGAGGGAAGTAAGCTTACCTTATTTTTGGACTTATCCGGATTTCCTTGTAACACAGTCACAGTGTAGAATACTGCTGAAAGGAAACTTCCGTGCCAAAGCCAGCTCGGTTTGTTCAGCCATTTCGATAGACCCCCGACTTCTGACAGACGGACACAGGGTGATGGCATATACCGCGCTAACATAGCGTTGTGCGGCAATAATTAACGACTCACCAGGGGCAACACTGGACCGGGAACGGAGCCTAATATCTGCGATAGCCTTCTGTTATCAATCACGCATGTTTCTAGCCACTGGCAATAAAACGCGAACGAAAGATAAAACTTTTCATGTAGCTCTAGTTTTATTGAAGTCATAATTTGAACGTAAAAAATAACTTGTGGTCATAGCTACTAGCTAGACGTGTTTAATCTTAAATTGATTATACAGTAGTTGCCTAAAGCATGCAGGCAGTTCAGTTTATGTAAGCTGTTTGCAAAATAAACATCACAGTATTCTGGTAACAAACGTAGGCGAATTAATTACATCGTCAGTCGTGCAGTTACGGTAGTTTCCACTATAGTGCATCTGTATGTAATATTTTTAAAATAAATGTCAATGTCATAAGAAAATGTTCGCCAGTGGCCAGTGTCTGTCCGCTTAACGTTAGACTGCGAAGACGTACTAATAGTTTATATGTCATTCTAGCCGAGTTCAGCTATCACTACTAAGCAACGCCAGGCCGCACAGCCAATACGCGTTTTTGGCCTGTTCAGGAATTATACCACATAATAAGAAACATAATCAGGGCGACGAGCTTTATTCCGAAAATGATGGCGAAAATGATGGCGATGGCGAGTCGTATTTTGTAGTACTGGGAGCGGTTTTCATTCACTCTGACGACTGTGACAGCCGGCGGAGGAGCATAGGCCGGTGGTAGATCATGCTGCTGAAACTGCTGTTGCAGGACGTCATCTCGCGCGAAACCAGCCTTGTCCGACATCTCGACCGACCAGTGTCGAATCACAACGCAGCCGCCTGACAGTAACAACTAGTCTGTGTTCAGCAGCTGTAAACACGACACTGCTCGCTGCTGGCGACAGTGCTGTGGATATGGACCGAAAGTCGGCCGCGCCTGCGCCAGACGCGCCGTGCAGCAATCGATCGACGTGCCCTGCCCGCGCGGCCCACGGCAGCAAACCAGCGCCGCACTCCGCAGCTGCGGGACAAGATGGGACAGACAGACGGGCAGACTGACGGACACCGTATCGTTACGTAGACCCTGCCGCGTATTATGCGAGTAGTGTCAGTATGATGATAACAATGACGACATGTATCAGCTGTCGCGGATGAACCCCCGCGACGGCATCGTGCTGTAGACACGAGTGCAGGATCAGTGTGATAAACTAGCCGCTGACTGTCGCACGCAGACACTGTCAACTTAGTTCCACCGACGACGGTCAGTTTAACACGCCAAGGTAGACGTATACACGCCGCCGAATATCCGGATTAGCCGAATGTTTTGTCGGCGCCTTAAATCCGTCGAGAAATATAGGGCGGCCGCCGGCGAATTTTAACATTTGATCAGCCACGGTATATTTCGTCAAAATACAGTACAATTGACCCCGGATAATCCTTATGTACAACGATGGTGGTTAACAAATGACTTTAGGGCCTACTAACAACGTGGTCTGATAAAGTTAGGCCTACTGTCGTTTGTATTGTGTTACGACTGCTTTACATTTTTATTTTATCGACATCTGTAAAAACTTTAGGCGAATTTCAGCCGAAAAATTATAAAGTCAGCCGCAATTTAGCCGAAAATTATAAATCGCGACAAAATACGGCCAATCTGAATATCAGTCGTATTTTTGGTTCAGCTGGATTTATTTTTATAAATTCGGCTAGGAAGTCTAAGCGTTTACCTTTGTCGAGATAAATTCACTACACGTTGCGGCGATCGTGCAAAATTTTCTAAGTCCAGAGTTCAAGACAACGTTCTAGACGGAAGTGCTCTTATTTATGTAGATATGAATTTCATTAAAGCACAATGTAGGACAGGTCGAAGAATGCCTCATGCCAAAAACCAGCTCGATCCGTTCATGAGTTTCGTTAGAACACTGACTTGTGACAGAAAAAGAGAGAGACTGACACATGGGGTCATAGCTAATATCGCGCCAGCAGAGCGTCGCGCGGATAAAACAATAACAATCAGTTGAAAATACGACAATACGACTATGAAACAAATCATTGGTCCACATCGATAAAATATGGACACTTGGTATGCTCACGGTTATAACTGACTGGGTTGATCTACTGGCTAATTGCTAGATCAAGTAAGTGTTTGTTGGTTGGTCGAATAACTGGTTTAGGCCTAATACGCGAAGCTGTTTCAAAGGAATTTTTTTCAGTGTTTCTGGCAATCTTCAATTAAGTAGAACGTCGAAGAGCATGGATTCAATAAGTAAATCATCCGATGACGCAAATAAGCGGTCTTAGATGTCGATGCAAAGTTTGTTGATGTCAGAAAGCAGAACTTTTTGAGTCTCAAGATGTGCTTGACTAGAGCTGGACCGTCAGCAGAAGGAAAATGCTGGAGCATCTAATTCATGCTTCGTCTACTTCTGATTCCAGTCAATGATTATTTAATTTCTTCACCCGGGAGCTTATCTAGCACCGTTGACAAAATGTCAAAGAACTTGCCTGTATAGGGTTCACCGAATACTTTTCAGTTTAGACTGCCTGACGTAACTCGTAATGGCGACTATGAGCCTACTGTATATAGGCTACCACAGGTGACGCAGCAGGTGTGTGTCAGCCAGTCGCTAACTGGCCAAGGCGTATTATTATGTCTCTGTGTTGCGACTTGCTTCCTCTTTCGCAGCCATTCAGCGACTACCAGCAGGCCTGCAGCGTGCTAGAGGCTTTTTAACTTCGACACAAACACACTCGCACGCGTAGCCCAAGTGCTATATCGTGCAGGCCTATCTACGAGTAGCACGGTTCACAAACACTCGGTGCCAACCGCACCAGGCAGTTGGTTCTGCATTTTCGCCGTGGAGGAATCATGCGGACGATGCGCGTGGTTTCGTTAGCTGATTATATCACACCCATTCTTACATGTTACAACGCGAACGCTTTATGCCGTGCTCCACCTTGTTCACCAACAAACCAACAAAACATTAAACTCTATGCGGCATGACATTATGAGTGGAGCATGAGCGGCGCAATATCCGCTTATCGCTAACGCCTATTTCTATAACCTCCGCTCACCGCTCCGTTCCCGCTCACTTGATTTTCGGCCCGATCCGTTGAGATATCCGCTCCACTCGATGCCACCGAGAGGGGGGCAGGTTGGGTCAGTGTTCAGGGTCCACTGCAGGAGAGTCGGCTCTAAGCACAGACCCATGCCTTGCTCGCTTGCAGGGACCACCAACATAAAAATATTGAAACAATTGGTTACACCGAGCCAAAGGCGACCAGAACCCCACCGCTAAAATAAGCGGAAGGGGGCTACTATAACAAAAACCTCCCTCCAGAAAGTTAAGCAGCCGACACGTCGGACTATGATGTCGGGCCTACGTCATAGTCCGACGTCGGGCCCGATGAGGCGCGGCGTCGGCCCGACGTCGGCCCGACGTCGGCCGATGTGCAAACGACGTCATGTCATCGTCGTACCGACGTCAATACCCGCTGACGTAGCGTACGTAGTCTTGACGTCGCCCGGACGTCGTCGTGTTTAATAGGATTCAGTATTCAAATTCAAGTATTGCAATTTTGAAACTGGTGAGTTAATTCGATTTGATCGGCCTATAGAAGGTGACTCATGATTGCAGTCAATTCAGAGCCTAGAGCGGATTTTGAGCAGCCAATTCAGCCCGCTCACATGATCTGGACGCTACACTGTTTCCCTATAAAATCATATCCGGTATTTTACCTGAAATAGAGCAAGCTGCAATGTAAATAGTTTTTAGTAGAAATGTTCATTAGAAAAAAAAATTACATGACTTATTTTCTACTTTGTCTGATGAGTCTGCAGTAGGCCTACCTAGCAAAACAAAAAACGCGAAAACGCATCTTTGTACTCAAATGCTGTATTTCTGTTTTACCAAACTTAGTCTTGATTAAATCATTATTTTATTGTGCCCAGTAATACAACAGGCGTTATTGATTCGTAAGTTACCACTCATAATTCACGCTGCGGTACGACTTTTATAATCTTGTAATCAATGGAGTTCGTCGCTCGGCTGGTTGGAATTTAATTCCGGGGAAATGAAATTGATAGCTTCGCGATCCAGCAGTTGGATGAATGGGTTGCGCGCACGATGCGCAGGTGCAGTGTGTTACGATGGCCACTGCTTGGTAGCAGCGCTAACGGTTTTACCTTCGCGACGTTGCTAGCGCGGGTACTAGCTATGGCCCTGTATGTGTCTGTCTGTCTGTCTGTGACAAGTCAGAGGTCAGTCGAAACAGCTGGAACGAATTGAGCTGGTTTTGGCGTGGGAGCTTTCTTCCACCTATCCTACACCGTGTTAAAAAGGAAATTCAGGTATCTCCTAAAACATAAGCACTTCCCGCGGGAACTTTGTCCCCCAAACCCGGACTTTGAAATTTCGGCTCGGCATATCGATTGTCGAAACGCGTTATCGAGTTAGCTCGACGAGGTAGGCCCTAAACGCTCAACGAGCGATAAACTGGACTGTCGTCGGTCAACTAACTTGACAATACCTCCGAGCTCCGACAGTCGACCACTAGTTTATCACAATGATCGTCAAGCTCTGTCTACAGCACGATTCCGTCGCGCGGGTCTATGAGCGACATCTGATACTTGTACCGAGAAGGCCCAGTGAGTAAAATATCCCAGTAGGCCTACCACTTTCCCTTACTTCAGGCTCGACGAAGAACAACTGCCATTTTTGACACGATCACCGACATATGACAAACTTGGTGGGCGTTGGGCGTGTATGCAACAGATTGTTGGGTGCAACATTTGTGTAAAAAATATGCGATTTCCGTGTTACATGTTCAGCTAGATAATGCACGGCGGAAACACAACAGGTATAAGTAGGGCGGCTATGGCATACAGCACAAGCAAATAACAGCAGTAAATAACACACTGTCGTTATTATTCGGCGGCACTGCTATGCAAAACACTAGATGCGGCCTGTTGTTACAGACGTAGCGTGGTCTGTGTGCATGTCTGTGTGTTTGTTGGACACAACGGTAAGCCCTACAAAAACGGCGGCTGAACCGATGGAGATGCGCGTTCGATATTCTCAACCTTATTCGACAGGCGGCAGCAGCGATACGGCCTTTCGCTGTCAGTGCTGCAGCAACTTGTTATTGCTGACGAATCGGTGGCTTGACTGGTCGTCAGTTGTAGTAGTTATAGCGAATGAAGATGGCGAGAAGGATGATGAAGATTTTGATGAAGATGCAGACGCCAATGGCGGCCCACTGTCCCGGGGTGCAGGACATGCGCTTGGACGTGTCCTCCTGCTGGTCCGTGGACGTCGACTGAGGCGAATGACGTACAAACACGCTGGGCTGCTGATGCTGGTGCCGCTGATCACGTGATTCGGTCACGTGACAGTGAACCGGACCGGGTTGTTGAGCGTCGTAAGGCGGGCATGCGCCGAGGTCGGGATGCGCTGCGCTTGACGTTGCTGGAGCAACGGGGCAGTAGTAGTAGTAGTCGACGAGCGGGCGCAACGTGGGTGACGCCGACGGTAGGCCGATATTCTCAGTCTCATCAACTCTGTAGCTCGGCATCCCCGCGACATCATCACCTGCGTCGGCGTTGTGGTCGGATGCGGTCAGCTGCAGTTTGTCGTCGGACATCATTGAGCCGAATTTCTCCCTATAACACGATTAATCACAGCTTACCTTACCTTGCTGATTGTTTGTTTATGTATATATTTCTAGGGGATTAGCCGCTAAGGTTCGTATTTGTCTACCTTTTGGTGTTTTTGTATTTTTGTAAATTAGCTCCTAAATGTTAGATTGATTTGATTTGATTGTTTGATTTGGTTGTGTTTATACAGAATAATATACATTTGTATTACCATGGGCGGCCAGCTAGATGGGAATTTCCTCCATGGCAGCCTGCCACACAAGTTCATTTTGTTTTTAACATTGATTATTTGCTTGTGGTGAATAAATTTCTCTCTCTCTCAGACGAAAAATGCTAATCAAACTGGTTTATGCACTGTACGGTAATCTGGTCAATTACATTAACACTTTCAGATAACGCTTCTAATTACGTTGTGGATTTTTCTTAACGTATATAGTCAGCACACTCCCTAGATCTGCGCGCTAGTTGGTGTAAACCAGTACTGTATTTACTAATGACAATAAACTCTATCCAGCGGCATCGCTACACCAGGGCGCACCAGTTCAAATGACCTTGCTGAAAGTCACGCTTTGGCTGTTGTCCTAATTGCAAGTAAATTGCGAATCCAAAATCCGCAAGACTAAACAATAGCCTACATTTTTTTAAATATATTAAACGATTATGCCGGCCTACCAATTTCTACCATTTTAGACGTTTGTAGAGTTTTATTTACTCGATTGGAAAATCTGAATGACCACTGACCAGGCTGACCACCTATCTTGCACTTATAATAACTTGCCTGTCATAGGTCGCAGTAGAAGAGTGGTTAGCGCGTCTGACAGCAGTGTGAGAGAACCAAGGTTCGAATCACGCCGAGGGCAGATGTGTTTATCGCGACAGCCACTGCGATAAACAGCCTTGGGCACGGGCTGTGCAGCCTCACTGCAGTGCCTAGGTCGACTCAGCCTTCCGCCCTTCGTGAAACGGTAAGTGAGTATCAGCTTACGGGCTGAGTAATAATAACAATGGCGATGGTGGATGTGGTTGGTAGCAGCCAATTTTCGGCGGACTCACAGCCCAAGTCGATTGGCTTGGTCTGAGGGTTGGCGGCCACCCGGCGCTCAGTCTACATTAACCAAATGATCAGGGAGAACTCTCACCACAATGACTTTGGTCAGGTAATAACTTGCCTGTCATAACATTGCTGTGGTTATTATTATTATTATTATTATTGACAGTCTGGCACCGAAATTGTCTCTTTTTCACACTCATACGGACGCACGTGCACGAACACAACACTCAGCTACGAATTACCAACTAAAATATTCTCGGTAGGCCCTATTTGTACAAAAACTTTAAAAACGACTTTGCCGTTTCAGTGCAGTGCCGGCACTGAAGTCGTGCATGCCGTGCAATGTGTCAAAGAAAAACGTTACACAAACACACACGCTGTATTACTTGCAATTTGTGGTCTTATTCGTGCACTTAGCTCCAGGCACATCAGTGTACATTACGAAATTAAAAGCCATACGCACCGTCTTACTTCAGTACTGGATCTGTAGCAACTATTTCACTTCCAGCGCTAAAGCGCGGCGTTCACGTTGGATTAGTTTTCGAGTGACTAACTTAAGAAATGCGTAGGACCTATAGGCCTACCGGTACTGTAGGCCTGGGAGACTCTCGCTCGAGGCAATAGAAGAAAACCGCCTTATGCTTAAGCCTACTTTACACCCGCTGATTGATAGCTTGTGGCGCACTGCATGAATATAGAGTGGCCCATAAACACATACCCATTAATTTTTCAAATAGCATAGTCAGAATTAGCCGATGCTAATAACTTTTGGTACACAGAATCCTATGGAATTTCTACACCAGACTAGTATAAATATTCAGTTCAGTTCAGTTAGATATGCTCTTAAAACGTGGGGTTCTCAGAGGCTATGGGCCTGCTCAAAAAGGTGGGTTTTAGGCCACACCGAAACTGGACGTGGAGGACGAGCGCAGATGTCCAGGGAGGCTGTTGCAGACGACCGCAGCTGCGATGTGGTAAAGCTCCGTTT
>Ga0126331_1000597_pt1 | contig 10608 bp, 9 predicted proteins | sample InaspJWI98metaG_FD_96379 | JGI IMG/M metagenome (GOLD analysis project Ga0126331, IMG submission 96379) | Marine gutless worms symbiont microbial communities from Oahu, Hawaii - Inanidrilus sp. 2 OAHU.JWI-98 metaG | ecosystem: Host-associated > Annelida > Digestive system > Unclassified | place... | reverse complement strand
TTATCCTGGTTCATGGGTGGTGTATCCTTTCCTTTTTAGTGTGGCCGGTTGACTGCTGCTAACAATCTACCGGTGGATACACCGCCTTTTCCTTTAAACACAACTTTTAAATATAACTCCTATCTTCGTTCAGGCAGTCGCAGGCAGGTTGTCGTTTCCGGGAAAAGCCTGATGTTGACAATCTTATCGGAAAGTAATGAACATTCTGCACGAACGTCCCGGTTTTACCGTTTAAGGACGTCCCGTTTTTTACCGGTTTTCCTATTGATTTATAATTTCAAAACCAGACTCAGATTAGGTAGACTCGACGAACATTTGCATTAAGGTTCTCTGCATTTTTTTGGTCACTGCCTTGCGATCATGATCGTTTCGCAGCCGTGCACCCAGTTGTTTACCTGCGGCAACAGCGGCTTCCATCACTTCCGGTTGCTTGGTGACCCGTGGAATCATGTCTTCGGTTATTTTTACCCCTTCCCCATATAACAAATTGGGCACCCCGACCTTGCATGTCTCGCCGAAACCGCACGAAAAACATGAGGCAGCCCCCTGGCCAGTAACTTTGCTAACGGTTTCGATAAAACTATATAGGAAAAATTTCTCAATATCATCAGCGGGAAAAGCTCCGGATGTGCCACCCACACCCACGGCAACTCCCAGTTTGCCCCACAAGGTATCTCCCTCTTGGTGGCGAAATTGGTACCAGCGTTCTAAAAAAGCATGTGTTACAGCATTTAAGGTGGAATAATAATTGGGGGCACCAATGACATAGGCATCGACTTCGGCAATCAGCGGACGCAGTTCTGTAAGGTCATCTTCGACTTTACAAATGTTGTCTTTGACACAACCCAGACAGGCAATGCATCCGCTAATTTTTTTACCCCGCAATGAAACCAGTTCGTAATCATAGTCGGTGTTTTCCAAAACCGTTGTTACCAGCTGATGAACACCGGAAACGCCTTCTTTTCTGCTACTTCCAACAATACCTAAAATCTTCATGCGCTACTCCTTAATGATTTTTTTGGATAGCTGTAAAATCATCATTTTATAATCTGAGTTATTAAATCCGGCTTTCTGATATGCCTTAGTTGCTCGCTTATTATCTTTATGAACGTATAATCGCACCTCAATAGCATTTTCTTTTTTTGCCGCATGTGTCACTTCCTGCAAAAGTGTCCCCATCAATCCTATACCGCGATAGTCCGCCAATAAATACATGCTTTGAATCCACCAATAAAAGGCGCAATTCCAGTCACTCCATTCTTTGACCACTGAAACGCAACCGACAAGGTCTCTCTTTGCATTTTCTAATACCCAGTAACGCGCAATATTCGGGTTTTCAATCCCGGCTTTTACTCCTTTTAGAATTTTACCTGGTGATTTATAAATACCTTCTGCATCATTGGCCTCGGTGACAATAAATTCCACAATTTTTTCTAAATCATTTAAATTCGCTTTTCGCACTCTATATGTCATTTTGTAATGTTTCCGAATCTAGCAAGAATGAACCGTTTCGAAGGTATTTTAAGTTAATAGTAAATTCCAAATTATTCCTTACACTTTCTTTTTATCCATACGTGGAAGTTTAAACAGAGAATGGCGAGCATGGTAACCATACAATGCTGCTGCCGGGTTATTGCCGGTAATTCTGTCTTTTACGATTAGGGTAGAAACGGGAGCCGCAGAGTAACGGCTGAATAGAATATCATGGCCCAAACACAGGCCAACAATAAAATTAAGTTCTGTTCGTTCATGATTTAGAATTTCTGCTTGAGCGATTGGATTGCAGCTAGAGTTCACATAATCGGTTAACTTTGGAATGCCACGTTCTTCTGCAGTAACCCAACCAATCTGACAAGCAGCACAAACCACATCAAAGCCTTCTTGCATAAATAATTTTCTAAGTACGCGCATCTCATTTTCAAAGGCATTGCATGCCGCAAAGCCAACTTTAGTTATTTTCAAATGTTTTGTAAAATACAGCGTTTCTTCAATTCGCGGTCTGAAACCATCATTTTCTGCACCCACAATACAGGCAGCTTCATAAATGTTTAAATTATTGGTTCTATGATATTCTCCTTTCGATTTTTCTATTTCCTCAAGGAATTTGTTTGCCTGGCAATATTTGGGGACTTTTTGTTCATCGTCACGCCAGCATCCCTGCTTGCTGCATATGCAGTTTTGAGTTTTTACTTCATTTTCAAACATAAAGATGTCCTTCGTTTCGTATGATTAATATAGACATGACAAAAGAATTACGTGTCATGATAAGCTGGTTGTTCGAATGCATCTTGCATATGCAAATCTACAAAATTTTGCAACCTGTCAGGTTTTAGTTAGGCACTCCCACAGCCGCAGAAAACCACTAATATATTGAATATTACCAATTCTCAATTTGTACCCTGCTCAAAATCGATCAATAACAGCCGTGGTTCTCTATTAAACAAATTTAATTTTATCCTGGTTTCTAATTGATATCCCAGGTTAAAAAAATAAGGGGGGCTAACCAAATAGGTTGGGGAGTACCAGATATTTTGTTGTGTCAAACACTATTTGATTGAATAAGGAGATATTCGATCCTGTCTATATGCGCATCTTCAATCTTGGTTATGAGTTGGCTAAGAGTGAGTATCCCTGGGCCAAAGCACCGCCAGGTATGGAGTATATTTATACTACACGCTGAACAGCCAGCATGGTGAGATCGTCCGATCGAGGTGCCGTGCCCACAAAGTCAAAAACCTGTTGACGGATCCTTTCAAGAAGCTCCCTGGAAGAGGCCACCGGTTGGGCGAGAATATCTTTTACGCGATTCCTGGTGAAAAACTCCTCCTTCGTGTTGCAGGCTTCAGTTACACCATCAGTAAGACCTAGTAGCAGATCTCCAGGGCCGAGCTGCAGCCGTTGTACGTTAAAATTAAGGTTTTCCATCAATCCGACCGCCGGACCGGTTGGCGGCAACTCCGCTTTGACACCGTCTTTTCCGAGGACATATAGGGGTTCATGTCCGCCGTTTATATAAACCAACTGGCCGCTGGAAGGATCCAGTACGCCGAAAAACAACGTCGCAAACATCCCCTCCTGTCCGTGATGACGCACCAGGTAATTGTTTGTGAGCCGAACAACCTCGAGTTCCGGACTGCCGGCATCAGTAGGCCTTGCAACAGAACCATCAAATTTTGGTGAATTAGCCTTTGAATCTTCCGACAATGTCTGTTCTGCATATACCCGGACAAGGCTTCGTATCAAAGCCATATAAAGAGCCGATCCGACCCCTTTGTCGCACACGTCTGCTATGACGAGGCCCAATCGTCTGCCGGGCAAATCGAATACATCATAAAAATCCCCGGATACCTCTTTTGCCGGATAAAAGCAAGTGGCGATATCCCAGTTGGGAAGATTCGGGATCTCGCTGGGCAGGAAATCCTGTTGAATTTCTCGCCCTTTCTCGAGCTCAACTTCCACCCGTTTTATTCTCTGCCAATCTCTGAGTCCCATAATCATTTTGTTGAAATTTCGTCCCAGATCGCCGATCTCTGTCTTTCCCATGGAAGGTACTTGGGGACTGAGATCGCCTTCGGCCACCTTTGCGGCCGCATCTGAAAGAATTTCAACTGGCGCGGCAAGCCGTCTGGCAAAAAAGTACCCGATACAACGAAAGAGAAGTAAAATCCCCAGTGATATAACAATAAAATTTAGTACCCGGTTTCCCAGCAGACAGGTGACTCCCTGCCTGTCAATGACAACTTTGTAAAAGTACTGTCCCTTATCTACTGGAGAGGTGATATCAACGAACATAGCTATCTTGCGACGGCCAACATATAGATCTGAATCCGACTGAATAAAATGTCCCCTACCCCCCCATTTGTGTTTTCTCATCATCGTATAATCGATTGGTTCAGATCTGACAATGTCCTCATTATCCAGCCGCAGTCGATGCCAGGGTTCACCTTGTGAAAGGCGGCCGTAAATCGAAACATCCAATATGGTGTGTGTGCCGGAAGCAAGACTTGTAACGATCTGTGCCAGCGACCGCAATTCCGGATGCTTTTTATCCACGAAACCCCACCACGCGTCTGGTTGATCCGTATCCGGCATCTCTGAAATTTGCCCCTGAACAATCCGCGTTACCGATTTCACGAGATACTTTTTAGCGATAACCAGGTACGCCATCGTGGTTAAATAGAATACCAATAAACCGAACACAGCAAAATAAAGTGTGATCTTTCGGGCCACTGAGGGTTTCCAGAATAGAAAACATTCTTTGATATGATTCAGTGCTTTCATGATTTAGTCCTTTTTTATGTGGAGACCATTCGTAAATGATCCGGGAAGACAAGGATTTAATGCCATTAGTATTCATATAATATCATTACTGTCCAAAGTAAATTGAAATTGCGGTTTCAGGCTTTTTAAAAAACAGATGGTTACGGTCTCAAAATCCTCTGACTCAAGGTCAAATTTTATATTTGATGAGTAAATGCTGTCCGAATTTGAATATAGAGCGCATTTTCATTGGTTCCCACGAAGGTTTTAAACTTCAGGTTCTGCTTGATGGCTTTGAAAAACAGCTCCATTTGCCGGCGGTATTTATACATCGCTGCAATGGTCGTGGCCTCGAACTCAAGATGGTTTCAGGTTCAATCAAGTGATTTTTTTTAGTCTTGTGATATACAAGCCAATATCATTTTCATTCTGCAGATGGTATAGGCTGCTAAAATATGCGGCTGATCGCATAAATTGAAACTACTCCGGCTTTCATACTCCATGCTGCCGTTCGTATCCAATTCGTCATCACCAAGCGCTGAATCAGTTTGTCTTCTTTACCTGTTTGCAACTGGTTATGAATTGGAACCTGAAGCACGAATGTTGAAAGCCAGACAATAAAGACGAGGAACCCCGAAAAAAAAGACACCGTCGAATGCTTATCTGATAGAATCCACCAGGCGGTTAATCCTAGCTCTGAAATCATGAGCGGCATTACGACTGATGAAATACGTTTAACGTACCATTTATGGTAGGCTGCGAACTCATCAGGTGAGATACGATAAAAACTGGGATAAATAATAAGTTGTACCAACCAGATTAATATCAAAAGCCCCCAGCCCACGGCAAGGTTGGCATATGGCAGAATAGAATTCATGCATTGATCAGGACAACAAATCACTCAATGTTGCTGATTGCTGACATCGCGCTGAATAGCGAGATAGTGGGTGATATCATCTTTTTCATTGCGGATCGGTGCAATTTTCCATTCCATTATGAATTCGGATCCATCTTTACGGTAGTTAATGGCCTGTCCGTGGAACACTTCTCCGTCCGCAATGTCTTGGTTCAAACGCTCCAAAACAGCCTTGTCTGTCTTCGGTCCTTGCAGCATGGAGGGCGACTTACCGGTTACTTCATGGGGTCCGTAGCCGGTGAGTTCACAGAACGCCGGATTTACGTAAACAATTGGATAACCTTGCTCAGCTTTGGTAATCATCACCGAATTGAAGGATTCTTCCATGGATGTTTCGAGCAGCCGTTTCATGATGTATTTGAAGTTCTCGTCATGTTCAAAGATATTAAAAATATCGCTTTTTATTTTCATTGGATCCGCCTCTCTCTTTCTTTTATTTTAAGTAAAACCGGTCTTTACAGATTCCATGGTAATCACTGCTGGTTCAACATCAAGTACGATGGATAGATTCGATAACTGGTCTAAATATGAAGACCGCCTGGTAGATCAGGCGCAGGGCGTGGTTTCCTTCAGACGGCCTTTTCCCGTTATGGTGCTGACAGCAGTGCCTTGAGCGTCTCAATCGTATCGGCCGCTTCGACTTTCTTGTCGCGACGCCAGCGGGCGATGCGCGGAAATCGCACGGCCACACGGGATTTATGCCGGGAAGACTTCTGGATCCCTTCGAAGGCAATTTCGAAAACCAACTCCGGTCGCACCGATCGAATCGGGCCGAATCGCTCGATGGTGTTGCGCTGGATGAAACGGTCCACCTCCCGGATTTCTTCATCGCTCAGGCCGGAATATGCTTTGGCAAAGGGCACCAGGGTTTCATTCTGCCGAACGGCGAAGGTGTAGTCGGTGTACAGACCGGCCCGTCTCCCGTGGCCCCTTTGGGCGTAAATTAGAACCGCATCTACGGTCAATGGATCGATTTTGCATTTCCACCAGTCTCCGCGCCGGCGCCCGACCTGATAAACGGAATCAAGCCGCTTCAGCATAAATCCCTCCACGCCCCGGCTGCGGGATTCCTCGCGCAGGACCTCCAGTTCTTCCCAGGTCTGGGACGCAACAACCGGGGAGACGATCAGGCGGCTTTCCGAAAAGTTGGCGAGCACCTGTGACAATATTTTTCTACGCTTAAAAAGCGCCTTTGGGCGCAGATCCTCTTCGCCAAATTCCAGCACATCGTAGGCAAGAAACGCCGTCGGCACCTCCTTAAGCAGCTTCTTGCCGACAGTTTTGCGGCCGATTCGGCGCTGAAGTTCCGAAAAAGGCAGGGGCTGTCCGTCTTTCCAGGGCAGGATCTCACCGTCAAGCACCGTGCCGTCCGGCAACAACGCGCTGTCTTCCGCCAGCTCAGGGTATTTTTCAGTCACCAGCTCCTCGCCTCGCGACCAGATGAAAACTTGACCCCTGCGCTTGATCACCTGGCCGCGAATGCCATCCCACTTCCACTCCACTTGCCAGCGATCCAGTGGCCCCAGATCGCCCAAATTGTCTTCCAGAGGATATGCCAGATAGAATGGATAGGGCCGACTGATGTCGGAATCCCGGGTGTCGGCCGAAAGAATGCGCCGGTAGGTGTCTGCTGTGGCCGGCCACTCGCCCATCAGTCGGTGGGATATCACCGCAGCATCGATGCCGCTGAAGCGCTCCAGGGCCCGCACGACCAGCCGCCGGGAGACACCGACCCGAAAGCCGCCGGTAATAAGCTTGTTCCAAACGAAGCGCTGGGGGTCATTCATCTGATTCCAAGCGCTCAGAATTTTAATGCGCTGCCTTTCCGGTTCCATGTCCCGCAGGGGCAGAAGGTGCTGCTCAACCCATTTGTGCAGGGGGCGGTCAGTGCTGGCTGAGGCGCCGGGAAGCAACAAGGTGATGGTTTCGGCCAAATCCCCGACAACATCGTAACTGGCATCGAATAGCCAATCCGACACACCGGCCAGCTCGGCCGCCCATACCATCAGTTTACGGGTGGGAACCACCTGGCGCGGCTTACGGCCTATGAGAAAACTAATAGCCCAGATCGCATCCTCCGCCGGCACACGATGGAAATAGTCCACCATAGCATCGATTTTGCGATTGGTGCTGGTGGTTTCGTCCAGGCTGCGGTACAGATTGGCAAATGTTTCCAAAATAAAATTGTTTCACAATTTTATGAGAAGCGGCAACGCCGCTTCAGGGTTATGTACTTCAATAGTATTCGTGTTTGGGGTCAAAACGGTATCTATGTAAAATTCTAATTCAAATCGTGCCTTAAGGGCGATGCGCTATTCGGGCTGTTCTTCCACCTCGGTTTCTGCCTCACCGCGATAGACGGTTGGGATGACTTCGGTTTGATATCCCTTTTCCTGCAGCCAACGTGCCATCTCGGTCGCATAGCCGTGGGTGATTCCGATATTTTCCGCTCCGCTGGATTCGATGGTTTGCACCAAGCCGTCCCAGTCACTGTGATCGGAGAGAACAAAGCCTCGGTCGACGGACCGCCGGCGGCGGTTGCCCCGAATCCGCATCCACCCGGATGCAAACGCCCTGGACCGATCCGGAAACCTGCGCATCCACAAAGGATTGTCGGCCGAAGGCGGGGCAATCACCAGGGCTTCTTTGGGAAGGTTTTTTTCTTCAAGCGTGCCGATATAGAGGGTCTCCGGCAAGATGATTCCGGCCTCACGGTAACACTGATTGATTTTTTCAACGGCCCCGTGGGTCAGGATCGGTCCAATGGTGGGATCCAGACCGGCCAGAATGCGCTGGGCCTTGCCCAGTGCGTAGGCGAAAAGGATACTGGTACGTCCCTGCTCCCGGTTCGAACGCCACCAGGCGTTGATCTCCTGGAAGACCTGCTTCGCGGACGGCCACCTGAATATTGGCAGGCCGAAAGTGGATTCGCTGATAAACGTGTGAGAGCGAAGCGGTTCCAGAGGTGCACACGTCAGATCGGCGTCTGTCTTGTAATCGCCGGAAACCACGCAAATGTTGCCGCCCTTGTTAATTTTAACTTGCGACGAACCCAAAATGTGCCCGGCCGGATGCAGGGAAAGCTCAATGGAGTCGAACCTCAAAACTTCTCCGTATTCAAGGGTCTCGATGTCGGCCTCATGACCGAGTCTGGACTGCAAGAGCAACTTGCCGTCCTGCGCACAAAGGTATGACCGGCTGCCCCACCTGGCATGGTCCGCATGCGCATGGGTGATTACAGCGCGTCCGACAGGCCGCCAGGGGTCAATGTAAAAATCGCCATCACTGCAGTATAGACCGCTGGGCGTTAGCTGTAGAATTCCGTTCAAATGCTGATCCCGTTAATGCTCTCCCTCAAGGTTTGAGCAGAATAGCGCAGAGCACCGTACTCCGTATCGTTCAGGGCCGGCAGGATCGCATCCCCCAAACCGTTGATGCCGATCACGGAGGGGATGCTCAGGCAAACGTCTTCTATGCCGTACTGCCCGTTCAGCATCCGGCTCACCGGCAGAACGCTTTTCTGATCTTCGATCACCGCCTTGACGAGACGCACAATGGCCATACCGATGGCCGTGTTAGTATACCCCTTGCGATCGATGATCTCGTAGGCTGCATCCCGCACCTGTTCGAACAGCCGGCTCATTTCTTCCGCCTGAAAGGATTTCCCCAAAACCGTATTGTCGACCAGCGAAACACCCCCGATGTTGGCCATACTCCAGGCCGGCACCTCGGTGTCTCCGTGTTCTCCCAGAATATAGGCATGTACCGATCGGGGATCGACCCCGTAGTATGCACCCAGCAGCGCCCGAAAACGCCCCGTGTCCAGCATGGTACCGGTTCCGATCACCCGGGAGGGATCACGCCGGCTGATTTTTTGTGTCACGTATGTGAGAATATCCACCGGATTGCTGGCAATCACGAGCACCGATCGGGGTGAGTGTTGATCCAATTCGCCAACTATCTCCCTGAAGACCGCTGCATTTCGGTTCAGCAAATCTAGACGCGTCTCGCCCGGTTTCTGGGCGACACCGGCGGTGATGACGACCAACTGCGCCGATGAGAGGTCCCGGTAATCTCCGGCCCGCACGGTGATGGCCTCGTAAAACGCCTGCCCGTGAATCAAGTCCATGGCCTCTCCCTCGGCCCGCTTAAGGCTCTTGTCGATAAGGATGATCTCACTGGCCAGCCCCTGCATGAAAATGGCGTAGGCGGCGGCAACACCGACGTTACCCGTACCGACAATACCGATAGTCCGCTTTTGTATCATAAAAAATCCTCCTGTTTGCAAGCAACAATATCATCAAATTAGCATTGACAGTACCGTAAAAAGTCTGAGTTCGTCATACCGGTCCCGGATCAAGTCCGGGATGACGGATCCGGCATCCAGACCTTACTGGAATCACTGGATTCCGGCCTTCGCCGGAATGACGCTTTAAAGGATCTTTAGGCTTTTTACGAGACTATCAGCATTATTCGACGATATCTACTATACTCCCTGGATTTTCATTTGCTGAATTTTTTTCAACTTACTGAATTCATAGCCCTGCTCTTGCAGAAAATTCAGAATAAAGGCAGAGTATTTGTCGGAGATGGTCGGCTCTCTGGACATGATCCATACGTAATCCCGCTTTGTTCTACCGATGACAGTTGCCGAGTAATCTTCGTTGAGGTAAATAATTCTGTATTCTGCTTTGAAAGGCCAGATAAACTGCATGCCCCAGACAGCATTGGACGATTTATCCTTGATGAACCCGCGGGGATTGTACTCTTTTAGTGGGCCATCCAGGCTGCCTTTATTGAATCTGAATGCAGTGGCCACGGTTCCGTCTTCATCGAGACGGTAGGATTCCATCGCATTATAAGCATCTTTCTCTATAAATGTCGGTATGTTTGCGATAACATACCAATCTCCCATAAAACGATTCAGATCTACTGTTTCAACTGTGTAAATCGGCTTCATTGTCTGACACCCCGTAATCAGGATCCATGCTAACATTGCTAACGAACACTTTACCATTCGCATGATGATATTTATTTTGCGGTAAATCGTCATTTCGTCCCCTGTCAAACTTCAGGACCGGGCCCTGTCCTTATCATCAACTCATATCCAAACCTGTTGCGAGCATTCGGACAGATCCCAGCCTTATTTTAGATAGTACGTCGTGTAATCACATAGTTTATAAAATTTGCATTCGATTCCGGAAATCAATAGGAGAAAAAGACAGGTAAAATGATGGGATAAAACTACTGGTCGGAAGCTATCCCGCATTTGGATTTTCGTTTTGTATAACCACTGCATGCCGCCTGGCGTTGTGCTTTGCCATTATTCTTACCCAAAACCCAACACTTACGCCTAACGGGTTGAAGATTTAATTTTTATGCCTAGTCAGTAGTGTCCGGTTAACATTCGAATAATTTCAATTGGATAGGAC
>Ga0126331_1000596_pt1 | contig 10618 bp, 8 predicted proteins | sample InaspJWI98metaG_FD_96379 | JGI IMG/M metagenome (GOLD analysis project Ga0126331, IMG submission 96379) | Marine gutless worms symbiont microbial communities from Oahu, Hawaii - Inanidrilus sp. 2 OAHU.JWI-98 metaG | ecosystem: Host-associated > Annelida > Digestive system > Unclassified | place... | reverse complement strand
GTCTCGACCTCAGAGGCTGAGCCCCCCCTGCTACACATTACCACTTTAACCACTGGCTATCGATCGATATCTGCTGCGGACCGGCGCCAGCAGCAAATGTGGGCAACGTCGTGTCGATAGCCGAGGTTCAACACCGACTTATTATTATTTTTTAATACCCCAGGTAGTACAGATCCCCGGGGTTAAAAACTATTATTATTTTATTAGTCATAAAACTTCAGCAATACGCAACAGGTAGGTCACACGACAGATCAGTTGAAACGGCTAAATATTTATTATTATAGTAATAACTATCATTATCGTCATCATTTTAAATCCACAAGCATAAAGCGGCAGGTAGTCAGAAAATTGGAGATTAACAGTAAAAAGACACTTTAGGCTGGTTGTCCTTAATGAAACTTTTGTGCATAGAGCAGCGTTGAGAACACTGCACAATAACATTATTATCATTATTTGTGTAGCGTCTGCATTGCACATATAATTAAAACGAAAACAATGACAGTTCATTTTTATGCACGACACTGAGCGGTAATCAATGAATGAACACATTTTTGTTTTAAATTGGGAATTTTAGTATTTTTATTACAGTTCGTTGTGTGTTCAAATGTCTGATAATGCCATGTGGTGTTGTTTAGTGAATATTTGCAACGTCGTTGGGCATGTGTCTGTGACTGAAACACTTCTCATTTTGATTGTTTTATAATGTTTTGTTATGCGTGATACCTAGTTGTGTAGGCGATTTTTTTCGTAATCTTCGTGGAAACAAATTCACAGTTCTCACTACTTTGCATCGGAGATCTTTCAGCGTCGTACCTAATGGCTGGTTGAACAGGTTTCGCTCTCTGACAATGGATATTCTGCGTGAATAACCAAGATGGATCGGTTTCAAGTGTTCATGGAATTCTGTGTGTTCACAAAATCAACTTTCTGACGTCCATCAACAGTCTCTCACAGTTCATACTATTAAACTGTTCGTTTTAATGTGTTTGTATTTCAAAGGCATTCATTCAGATGATTTCTACATACTGGTACTCTACAGAATGAACGAAGCTGTGCTTGTGAATCCAAAGGTGCTTATTTGGTTGCGTTTAGTTATTTTAGTGTCTATGATTGTTGACATCAGTTAAACCAATGCGACTGACTAGGTTGTCTTTTCTATGATTTATATGATGTTGTATTTTATTAAAAATTTGTGATCAACTTTTATTGCTTTCCCGTGGTGATGCATCAATGACAGTTGACATAAAAGACTGATTGATTCACTGAGTTAAGCTTGGTCATTTCAGAGACGTTTCCACCAGCCAGTGTGTTGGCTTAGTACTAAAAACTGAATGAAACACAACAAAAGCAAACGTGCATCCGCAACAAAATATACTACAACACCAAATGAACACAAAAAAACTAAAGCCAGGTTTGGTTGCCTTTTATGACCTCTAGCCTTGAAAAGGAATGGGCCTGTTTTCAAAGAGTAGATAAGTAAGGAAGTAAATAAGTTAAATAAGCAAGCAGGCAATTTAATTATCCAGTGCAAAATATGGACACATTGCAGCCTCACAGCCCATATGGCATTGACATAAAAGCAATACAGGCATTTGACTGTAATTATTTTTTTATTATCCTGCATCCAATAAAATCTGCAATAATTGTCAGAAACACTGAGCTGCTACATGTAATACAGGTATAACGCCATAAAGTCAATGATACAGGTTTACAGACAAATAAATTTTTACATAAGCCCATCATTCAGCAACCAAACACAGCATTGGCTTGGCACCCCAAAAAATCCAGCTAGCCGACTGCAAAACTTGTTTGCAGTAAAGTGTACTACTTGTTGAACCGTTAACAAAACGACGTATAACAAAGTCGGAAACAATACTTCAGACCTCAGCAAAACATAACACCATTTGTTGTTGACAAGGTGACACATTTCAGCAGCTGAAATCACTACAGAGTATCAACAAATGCTGTGACTGCTGATGACATGCAGTATAGAAAATACAGACGTGCTGTACTGTACTGTACACAGATGCAGCAACAACGGCGCCTTACATTTACATCCTGGTATCTATAACCACAGCAGCAAATTTTAGTAGGATGCACGAACACCGCTTCTACGTATATTTTAACTGTGTAAAAATTGTTGTGAAAACTCTCGTGTGACGATGAAAGCAAACAACATGAAGCTAAGCTGTGCATTACTCGGGTCTTGCAACATCAACTATCTGTACAGTGAAGATTTGATGCACACCTGCATAGCTATTAACAAACCCACAAACTTCATTTTATGGCCATTTAAAACAAAATTAATGCATCTAAAAGCGGTCAGTGCTTTGACGATGTTGGCTGTCTGCAAAGGAAAAAGTTCTGTAAAATAATTAAAATAACCTCAGTATATTCATTTTTGGGAGACCTGGAATAGCCCGGAGAAACTCTAGAAAACTATATGCTGTTTAACAAAACCAAAAACAGCAGCAGTAGTCTATATAATAGCAATCTTCTCGAAAGAACAGTCATCTGTTCCTACATATCAACATCTAATGAACAGAGATCTGTTTCTCTAGCAGTCTACTGCACTGTTCAGCAGTGTTACTGAGAAGTGCATTGCTGACAAAGAAACGAGACTGATGACGTCCAGATTTTCAACCAATCTGTTATATCTTGCAGTTCTCAGCATTTACTGCCGTCTTGCACTTTCAACAGCAATATAAACTATATAATGTTCTTTCAGATGTTTAATTTGAAGCATTCGAATTCCACTGACTGAAATTTTTTTTTCAAATTGTTACCTATGTAACTTATACAAATTTTCAGTTAAACTAGGATTATTGTATTCACCCATTTCTTCAACTACAGCTGTCTTTTTAAATAGCTGCCACGGGAATAATCTGAGGTGATGTTTGTTTTATCAAATCTCAAGCTACATGTGTGAACACTGAAGACTCCAGAGATTATTATTATTATACAGCGTTTAACGCGCCATGTGTCGGTCATAAGGATAACGAATCGCAGGCGAAATTGACTGCACTCTGCACTCAGCACCAAAAAATTGCTACCAGCCCATATTTATGGTGGCTCAGTAGCCGAGTGGTTAGCGTGCTGGACTCAGGCACAGAAGGGCCTGGGTTCAAATCGCAGTCGTGATGCTGTTGAGTAACAGTCTTAGGCAAACTGTTCACACCCATTGTGACTCTGTTCACCAAGCAGCGAAATTGGTAGCAGTCCTCTTAAGGGTTGCGAGGATAACTGCAGGCCTGGCGGAAAGTAATGGCAGCCTATCGCCAGGTTTATGACTCACATCACCTGCAGGCTGACTGCAAAGAACCGGGATCAGCTCCGCAACCCTACACTCGGTAATGGAGTACAATCCCGGCTACCCTTTTTAGCCCATATTTTATTTAGCTATTTGGAAATGCATCATTAAAGGGCATGTTTTTTGAGACAGCGTATTGTAGGTGATTTGTAAAAACAGCACTCTTATCTACCACTTAGGCTTGCAGATGAAAGCTCACTTCCATTTCAAAAAATACTTTGTGTTGATGTTTCAGAAATACACCATAATTTCATGTAAGAGGTATGACACAAATGAACAATTATACGAATGCAAATCGACGAACTGAACGTGAACTAATGCTGTCAAGAGTAAACTAATTCAAACTGAACCCAAACAATCTCAGCAACCAACTGAACAACAGCCGAGCACCAAACCTCAACATCCAAAGTACAGTTTGACTGCCATATCCATTTTGGATTTTTGCTGCAGCATCACTTGCAGTGGAGAAGCAAGTGTATCACTCAACAGCATGTTCATAGCTGTTAAAAGTCAGAGATCTGTACATCAGTTTAAGATGTAAAGACGAGGCTACAAAGGTATAAGCCAAAGTGAAACACAATGAGTAGCCTGAGTATGCGAGTAAGGTTTTACATCCCATGACACAAAACAGGCTTCGGACATGTTCTTGGCTTGGTACAGAAGAAGCTAAACCTAAATAACAAAAGCTTATGCAGTTCACACAAAAATAGTATAACACAAAAAATCAGACTCGGTTGCCTTTTATGACTTCCGGACTCGAAATGCAGTGTGCCTATTCTTATAGCCCTGGAGGCCGCATGGGGCAACTTCTAGACTTGTGGCAACTGGTGAGGTATGTAACACTTCCCCCCCCCAATAAATTCAAAATTGTGGTGGATAAATTCATGAAGCAGAGATAAATGCATAAAATGAAAGCTGCCACTGAAGTCACAGCAGTAATGTAAACCGTGCAACAACACAATTAATAATTTTAAAAAACAAACGACACGATGAGAACAATGCCATTCCCTCAGGAATTCAGTGGTGGATAAAAAGAATGAGGCAATGAGTGATTTTAACTGGTTTGGGTTAATGCTTCAAGTTTCTGTTACTCTATGACCCTGATGACTCGGTGACATGCACAAGAATGGTGACTGGCATGTGAAAAGTTACCTGTGCCAAATGTCTTGAAAGTTTTCCCAAAAGTGCAGGCCGATAACAGAGCCAATGAGGTATCCTACCTACTCAGTTTCACATGGAAAATGACCACTAAAACAGAGGTATTATGATTATTATTATATCACCTGGCATACATGCACGTTGCTGCACAATCCAACCTAAAAAGAGAGGTTCGATGCCTGTACACAGTGTATGATACAAGTATCCATGCAGTAACAACCATCCTACACTGTGATAACTGTATCACGATCGCTACATAACAACAACACACATTTGACAACGCTTTCATGTGACAACAGTTCAGCACTGACTTGCATGAAACAGATGCTGAGTTCATGCCGTACGCAATTTATACACTCGGCAACAGTGATGTCAACAATGCTCAGGCAATGAAAACCACAAAACTATCACATTTATCTAACACGTAAACAGTGGCACCGGGCGTCAGCCACACAACTTGTCATCTGTCAGGTAATCATATATTTGCCAACTACAGAAACTGGCATAATATATCCAACAGCACAAGCTTGCAATACACGAGAATCATACAGTATCATATAACGATAAAATTACCAGCGGAAATTTCTATTTTTTTTGCAACAGATGTCAAATTCTGAATGCTCGATGCATCAGTTTAGGTATGCATCGACAAATCTAACAAACTTGATTTCCAGATGTTCATCGCTGAAACAAAAAATCTTGCAATACGCCACAACTTTCACAGTTCATTCAAAATTAGCAACAAAACAATTTCCTACAAATCAGTACTCTTCCGGCACCGGCTTAAAACTGACAGCGGTGAAGAAGCCACTGCAACCAGCATTTGAGAGAAGTCGAGTGTCATAACCTAGTGCAAATGACTAGATGTGACACAATGCCAAAACACTCACAATACTGCATTTGTGTCGAATGTCATGTCCCTGATTCCGAGAGTGGCAATACAGAACCAGTGTAGGTCGAAAGAAACTGTCGGTTCTGCCAGATTACTGCGCCGGCCGCAAACAGAAACACCATACAGATACATCGGAACCTGCAGCACAATACAAGCTCCACATCACACATAAACAGTCGGAAACATATTCTAACAACAACATTCCGCAATGTCCTATTCCATGGCTGGGGTCTGCTAACCTGTACGGCGCAATATTTTCCAGTAACAAAACAATTTCAGACGGATGCCATTCTGTACACTGTGAGTGACTCTTGCGGATATTAGCAGCAGTTAAAGCTAGGTGAAAATCTGCCATTTGAACACCATTACTTTGTGAACTACCACCATAGCTGCTGCTGTAAGATAACACAAGCTATAAGAAAATCAGTGGCATGAGATAACATTTATACCCTTTAAAAACTACTATTAGTACTACACCCATTTTTTGGCCTCTTTTCCAGGACAACCTGGGTAAGCCAATAGCAGAAAAGTAAAACCAGTCTGGATTTAAATGAGGCAAGAGATGACGGCATCAGCTGGACCATATGCAAACAATATGCATTTCACTCCAGACAGATAACCACATCAACACCTCATCAGTCAATGTTTACATGCCGGATGCTCTTCCTGACACCCAACCAATGGTGTCAGAGCACTGAAGGCCTCTTTGTGCACTATAAAAAAACAGAAAAAAGAAAAACCTCTCCTTGACTGTTCTCTAGTTTATTGAACTGTAAAGTGATTTTCAATACTTTAAAGAAAACTGCACTGGGACAAACCTGGTGTTTAGGAATGGTCCGAGTAGGTGGATTCCTGTATGTACAAAGACGAGTATGACCGCAAGCAGAGCAAGAACGACGTTGATCAGCCGCGAGACAAGAACGCGAACAGTGGAGCCATCAAAGCCTTCCATCGATATCAGCTGCTGCTGCTGCTGCTGCAGCTCCATCTTTGTTATCTGTATCATACACACACAAGCATCAGCTTGCATCCAGCAGTGCATCAACTCACAACTGCAATGTTACAAACGAAATACATATCATTATGCTTACAGCATCTAGCAGTAAACGTAATGGATCGGTACGGTGTCTGTCCATGCATGTGGTATATACTCCAGTTACTCACCCAATGGCAGCACCAATACGGCCAGCACACATATCAGCACTCGAGCCTGAGTGCCAATATACCAGTTTGTAATACACTGCTCACTGAAGAAATCATGCCGATATGCAAGATATATATATGCGCTTCGCTCCTCCCATCACTTATTTACGTGCAAAATACTAACTGCAGCACATTACCTTCCACTAGAAGCGCTTACACTGCAAATGCTGCAAACTACTGGCCACAGCAACAGATCATGTGACCTTGTTACATCACAGACATTTGTACAATACAGTAATAATTTCAGTGACACTCATGACCACATGTACATGTGAACACTATCATCAACCACTATAGCCGCTATAGCCTGTATAACTGAAGTTATTTTGCAGGTGCTGCAGTTGCTGTAGATTCCCGCCATATGACTGCGTCATCATCCACTTCGTGGAGTAGATTCGACCCTCGACCCACCTTCAAATTTTGTTAACAGGCATATATCACTGTTGCCAATGTGGTTCAGGGTCTGTCGCTGGCCACAATCACAAGAAGGTGATTGGGTGAGATCCCATTTGTGCAAGTTAGCACAACAAGGGCCTTGGCTTGTCCTGGTGACAATAGCACAGAGCTAACACACAGACATACCTTGGTCTGACACGACTCCAGCATATCCTGCATGTCGCGAGTTCGCTCCTCAAGCTGGTATTCCATCTTCTCCTCCAGGCTGGACAGCTCCTTCATTCAACATCAACACAATTCTACTGTCACACAGATACACTGTTGTGATTTCAACTGCACTTCGGCCTACTCTTAATGTATAATGTGTAAAGGGTTAATGTAAACTCGGCGTCATGTGTCTCATATTGTCTGGCCGATCTTGTGACAGTACGCGTGACAAACAGTCTAGTTGACTGACTCGTTCCCGCCAGGCATACGTGCAGTTAGGTGAGAGACACATTTAAACGGTAGCAAGAAGACGTACAATAACGTGGCTGAGACGTCGATTCAGTTCGTGGTCCGTCGTCAACGTGACAGAATGGGACTTCCACCTCGGCGTGCCGGGCGGTCTGGTGTGTTTTGGGAGGTCGGCGCCACTGTGCGTGGACTGTGGAGTCGATCATCGTCGACAGCTAGTAGTTAGGCCACGCTCGGGGCTAATCACACCGTGTCAGTATCAGTTAGCCCGTTGTCTACGTCGCCCTTCCATCCAGTATCCGTCTGCTGTCCGTCACCGAGTGTCTTGGTAGGAGGTGACCTCGTCCTCGAAGCACCAACGCCATCCGTCAATTCGACCACGTCGACACAACGTGGCTTCCGTCGCCATTGTCCTGGTAGGAAGTGACCTCGTCCTCGGACATACGGAGGGAACCATTTATTGTCGGCAAGACGTACTCAGCGCTGCTCGTCTGTCGTATGGTCGTACCCGCACTGTCGCAGTCCTACTCGGACATTCGGAAATCTACCCTGTACCTTGCTGCCCGAGTACTGTCGTACTTTGCACATTACTCAAGTTGTTTTCACGGTTTCTGCCTTTATCTTTTCTCTCTTTCTTTTTTAGTTAGTTTCTTCTAAGAAAATTTATAAACTAAAATTCACTTGTGTTACGACATCTTGCACACAACAACACACAGTGACTGGGCTAACGGCCATGCTGCAAGTTGACCTATATAATGGCTGAAAAATGGTGGTTGTCATTGCTTATTTCTGCAGGAAAGAATCGCATGCGCTTTCCACTGGTTCTGCATGCCAGTACACACATAACTAGAACTCTGCAGTTTCAGGTATACTCAGATGATTGCGTCGCAACTTTCATATGAAATGAAGTACGTCGATAAATCTTAATCATAACTACTTAAAAGCAAGTGAAAAAAATGTAAAAGTGAATGAACAGCAAATTTTCAAACGTAGAAATAATAAAAATTCTGTCGTGAAAAAAATCTAGGACACCTGTTTGATGTTGGTCACTTCATGCTGGTGCAACTCCATCATATCATTCAGCTGCTCCTCGAGGTGTTCACTCCGTAATCGCTCATCATCAAATGACTGTCGAAAGAACGCCTGACTCTCTTCAATTTGATTCTGTAATAACATCAATGTTTCAAACGCTTAACACCAACATATGCAAAGAGTGCCAGAAATTAACTGGCATAATTGAACCTAAGTTATTAACTGGTGACAAAAGTGTAGCAATGTTCTAAATGAATATTACATTTTTTTCAGAAGGTAGAATGCATGCCACAATAATCTATCACCAAGTAACAAGTAATTTTCAAAAATGCATTACATCAGAACCTATCACATCCTCTAATTTGACTGTCATGGTTCCTGAAAGTTGAGTGCTACAAAATTTTGCGGTTTGATGCCCTTTAAAACACAAACTGATGTAAACACTGAATATCAATTCATCCACTAGCTGGATGAATTGATAGAACAGAACAGACTGAATCTCTGATAGGTATACCAGTACTCACTAATACACATGCAGGCCAGCAATATGAGCAAAACAAGCCACACAAAAATGGGGAAGTATAAACCTGGATATCGGCAATAGCATCCTGTAACTCGATCTGCATCTCACGTGACTGCTCCAACTGCTTCAAAATAGACGTCATGTGGTCGTCGTTTCTCGGAGATCGGTGCTCGTCATTGGTGGCCGCATGAGGCAGCAGATACTGCGTGGCATGGTACTGTGGCGCTAGCGGGCCGAACTGCGGACTACAGTGTGCACCAATGCTGACTGGCGGCGACGACTCAGACACTGCCACCGACACGTTCTCCTCGGAATGATACTTGAAACTATCCACACCCACACACATCGTTAAGAAACTTTATACAACAATCACGTTCACCAAATGACTGCACGAATTCTGAACAAATATGATGGAGCTGGACATTAATCACAGTTAACACTTCAGGCAACATCCGTTAATTAACTGCTGTGAAAAGTTTTAATCACAATTAAAAATTAACTGCAGGAAACTTTAAGGAGCACCTAAGGAACTTTGTATGTATGAGTTTTCTAACATAAGGCAATGGAGATTTTGCAAGCTTTGCAGTTTGTCGACACAAGCAGGCATCACAGACTGATGAACATGACAACATAAACTGATTCAGCTAACTCGCCACTGTCACCAAGTAGTAGCATGGCAACTTGCTGTTATGTTCATATATTCGGGTGTCTGTAGCTCAGAGACGAGGCACAAGACATAAAGATATCAGCAAATCATTCCAAACTAGAAGATGACGGCAAGCTAGTCACAAAATGCCTGTGCCCGGACACACGCAAGCATTCACATACGTATGCATCCGCAGATAACAGACAACACAATAACATACTACCTCTGGTCTCATCAGCACCTCAAATTCGTTCTCACGATTTTTGGCACTATATAATTTGTGTGTATGTATGTATGGACAGAGGCATAAAGTGTGATTGATTAATCACAATTGAAACAGAATTAATAATTATAATGGTACAATTAAATCATACACACTGCTGGATGCAATATAAATTTTTCACACCAGCCAACAGAAACTGGACCCTAGTGCCAACAGAGACTGGATGACTCACTCAGATGGCAGAGTCCCACTTCCTTTCCGGCAGTTCTTTGACGTATCACCTTTCAAGTCTTGTGATTCGCTGTGATTTTCTAATAACAAAAAACAGCCAAAACTGATATTAAACTGGGAACTACTACATCACACGCAAATTCCAGCACCAACTGCACTACAACAGTGCTGCATCACTCAGATGCATTTAACTAATGGCAACTTTTAGCAAGTAGACTGCAAACAAACCATAAAGAATCAAATTTACTGTTAATCAATGTGCATGGCACAGAGACCGCAGAGACAGTGCAGATAACATCATCTTCACTTTGATTCAAATACATTAGCAGCTATCAGCAATGGCATGCAAGCAGTAAAACTTTGCACCAACAAATCTTCCTGTTCTTAGCAAAAGGAACTAGCTAATGCACAATGACCCACATTGCATGTACATGTGCACTCACTTTTTGCCAATACATACAGTATTAAGACAGAAAGAAAATGTGGTGGCACTTCAGCGAGCAGAGATGAGAATGGTCAGGTGGATGTGTGGCGTTAAGTTAAAAGAT
>Ga0126331_1000595_pt1 | contig 10647 bp, 10 predicted proteins | sample InaspJWI98metaG_FD_96379 | JGI IMG/M metagenome (GOLD analysis project Ga0126331, IMG submission 96379) | Marine gutless worms symbiont microbial communities from Oahu, Hawaii - Inanidrilus sp. 2 OAHU.JWI-98 metaG | ecosystem: Host-associated > Annelida > Digestive system > Unclassified | place... | reverse complement strand
GTTTGTTTTGGGTTTAAAGATCGTATCAAAAAACCATTGTTACGTTTATATGCGAACCTTTGATTTAACTCTAAAATAACTCAAAATAATGCTTGACTTTGCACGGATTAACTTTGTGGTGAAAATATCGAAAGAAAATATTTTCAAAGGATGAAAAGGAACTTTTAATGAATTCAATCAATCAAGATCTGCTGAACCTGATTTTTGAAACTTGCAATATCACCGATGAAATGCCGCAGAATCCAGACCCGGATGCGCTGCTGTTTGGCCCCGAATCACCTTTCGGGCTGGACTCGCTGGACGCGGTCGAAATAGCGGTGGCCATTCAGAAAAAATACGGCATACGAATCACGGATCGCAATGTTTTTCAATCGCTGGGATCGCTTGCGGAATGCGTCGGTAATTACGTCAACGCTGCATGAAAGTGGCTTGGATTGATTATTGTTAAACAGCGCAGGGCCTTTTAAACAACTGTCAGCATCATGTAACAGTGGGAGAAACGGCCGCTTTCCGGGATGAAACAGAAGAGTTTTTGACCTTCTTCCAGCTTTCCGGATTTAAACAGCTCTTCCATGATGATGTAGATCGCGGCACTTCCCGTGTTGCCTTTGACGGACAGGTTGGTGAACCATTTCTCATAGGGGATCTCGAAACCGATTTCTTTCATCCGGTTATAGAATTTGTCCCGGAAGTAACCTGAAGAATAATGCGGCAGGTACCAGTCGATCTGCTCGGGTTTTAAGTCGTGTTTTTCGATAACGCGCACAAGGGCCCGATCGATGGCTGTCCTTACAATCTCCCGATCCAGCAGCTTGATATCCTGTTTGACCGCAAAAAGGTGCTTGCGCAGCTCCGGATCAAGCGAATCGCTATCTCTCCAGCCGACCACGCTGCCGTCATCTTTTTTGACACCGCCACTATATTGACAGGTTTCCAGTTCACCGGCAAATGAAAGATTTTCAATCCAGTCCACCTGCAGAGAAATGCCGTCTGCGTTTTTGGAATTTGAAAGATAGGCCGCACCGGCACCGTCTGAGAGCATCCATCTGAGAAAATCGGCGTCAAATGCCAGAATCGGTTTTTTCTCCACATCTGTGTCAAGATCATTATGTGCATTGAAAAACTGGGCCCGCATGAAGGAAGATGCCAGTTCCGATCCGGTCGCTACAGCGTTGCTGCTAAGGCCGGTGGCTACGTTCATGTAAGCATATTTGAATGCCGTCATTCCGGAAATACAAATTCCGTGGGTTGTTACCGCCTCACACTCCGAAACACACAGCTCGCCGAGCACCATCAGGGTATGCCCCGGAAACAATAAATCCCCGCAGGTCGTTCCACAGCACAGGCATTCAATATCTTTTAAGCTGAAATTTTCGTAGGGTTTTAGTCTTTTCACGGCTTCGGCCGTCAACCGGGCATTGCTGTGAGTGAGCCGGCCGGTTTCAGGATCAATGGCGTAATAGCGGGATTTAATTTTATTATTGCGCAGAACAACTCTTTTTACGCGCGAGGGTATGTTGTTTATCTTGCCCAGGACATTTTCAATTTCTTCGTTATCCACAGGGCTGTTGGGCAAAAAAAATGCTAAATCGTTAATGTACACATCCATATTGGCTTACCTGAATCATGATTCGAGATTATCAATACACCAGTTTCGTGCCGATTTCAATCAGGCGTCTCTCAAAGCGTTCTGGGAATAGTATTCAACCTCTGCATTTAATTTGTCTTTCTTGAGTATTTGCAAGAAAAATGCCACAACCGCCGCCAGGGGTGCCAGAATTGTCACCGCCACAATGAGATAAATCATAAAGGCGCGCACTCGCTTGCGTCGGCCGGGATCTTGTGGCCCGCCTTTCTGGCGAATAAAGCCGGACCAGATTTTAAAAACTCTCGAGATCCGATTTTCCATCAATAAAAGAGCCGGTTTAATCTCCACGGCTCCCCGGGCATTTAGCTGCTCCTGATCCAGCGGGAATTCTTCGCGGGATATTGCCGCCAGAATCGGCTGACCAAAGCGAGCGGCAGCTTTGATGTCCTCATCGGAAACACCGGGAGCCGGGAAAATTCTTAAAAACTTTTCTTTCTTGCCGCTGATCATCCATACGGCAATCGTGAGCACACCGACCAGATTATTGGTGCGGTCGGCGAGTACAATGTTTCCCGCCAAACGGCCGCCGGCCTGCTTGACGTGCTGCTTTACCTTTTCTTGCGCCAGAAGCCACATGTTGCGGCATCCGATGATGGTCAGAACCGGCCGGTTTTTGATGATCTTTTTCGCCTCCGGAGACTGGAGGAATGAATTGATCGGTATCGAAGGTGCAAGATACCAAACCGTATAGGCGACAATCACAAGATCGTAGTCATCATCCGGGTTGCAGGCAAGCGGCTGTAGCTCACAGGCCGTGCCGGCCACAGATTCTGCAAACACATCACAGAACTGATAAGTGCTCCAGGGAAACGGATAAGGCTGCTGCGGTTTTAATTGTTCATAAACGATCGCAACGTCCTCGTCCTGCCTTACAGGTTCAAGTATGGAATCGATAATCTGCGTGAGCTGGCCGGTTTGAGAGTAATATATGACTAAAATCTTTTTCATCCGAAAATTTTTAGCATCAGCGATGGATCGGAGGCTTTCTGTGCGGCGATGGTGCCATTGATGATAACCTATAAAAGATGAGAAATAGAACACATTTTTTATTAAAAATCAATTTAAAACCCACGAACCGGCCCGGTTCGTTTTATAACGTCTCCTTTTCCACAAGTTGTATATATGAAGATGTTGAGCAAGCCGTATTCACTGAACGCGGCAGATTCCGGATTTATAATAACATATTCTGGTAATGATTTCACCGATTGCTTTTATTTTTAATGGTTTTGACTACGAAAATAATATGGAGCAAAATTCGGAGTGCCCATCGAATCTGCGATGTCGACGTCTTCATTCGCTAGTTATTCAAGGGCTGCGTCATGCAAAGTCGTCGGTTTGGGTAAACCTTCGGGTCTGGATCAAAGAATCCGCATTTAATTTTAGAACTGAAATAACCACATTTTATAGTATACGTCAAACGTTATGTATGCTATATATGGTAGGTAGTTGGGCTTTGAGGGGTAAGTCGAACTGCTGAGTGATTGATGCAAATGATCCTCAAATTCGTTCTTTAACATTTTGACATTAGAAAGGCTGCTGTATGAGAATTTCAAAACAGTACGTTGTTGACACGAATGTTCTGTTGGAAGACCCGAATGCGCTTTTCAAATTACGCAACGGCAACGAAAACACTGTATTTATTCCTTACCATGTTCTTCTCGAGCTGAACAAATTTAAAAAAGACCCCCGACTGGGAAACATCGCCACCCAGGCCATCCGCAACATATCCGATTATCCCGATCAATTCAGTCTTCTGAAAACCGATAGTATCGCTCGATCTTTTTCCAATCAGGTAGACAACCATATTCTGGAAGAAATCCGTAAAAGCGGTTTGACCGAACCGGTTCTGGTTACCAACGACAAAGTCTTTCAACTCCAGGCCGGTGTTCATGGGATTCGAAGTGAAAATTACAAAGAGTCGGTTCCATCCAGGGCCGAAGCGGAACGCTATACAGGATTTGTAACTGACCCCGGAGTAGAAATTACCAACTGTTTTAGGTGGAACACAAAAGGAAAGCCCGTATTTTATGGTGCCAGCGAAGAGAAAATGATCGACTATCAACACAAAACCTGGAACGTTATTCCGCGAAATATATATCAGAACCTGGCTCTGGAACTGATGAACAATCCCGAAATTAAAATTGTGTCGATTCAGAGCGCCGCCGGATACGGGAAGAGTTATCTGGCATTGGCTGCGGCCCTCTACCAGACCCTGGAGAAAAAGACCCACGATAAAATCTATTTGGTGAAACCGATGATCGAAATCGGGCAGAGGCTGGGCTACCTGCCGGGCAAAATCGATGAGAAAATGGAACCGTATACACGTTATATTTCAGACCTTGTGATCAAACTTCACAAATTAAGACCCGCCAACCGCATTTTCGTAGATCCGGACGGGGTTCCGCCCAAATTTGACTCAAAGCGTTTTGAACTGCTGCCACTGACCTACATCCGCGGCATGAATATCGAAAATGCAGTGGTTATAGTTGACGAGATGCAGAATATGTCTCGCAGCGAATGCCGCTCACTGCTGTCCAGGATGGGTGAAGGCGTCAAATGCATCTGCCTGGGAGATATCCACCAGGTGGATAATCCATATCTGAATGCGGACAACAACGGCATGAACTGGGTAGTGAGCAAGTTTAAGGGCGGCAGGATATATGCGCATCTGGTGCTGAAAGGGGATAAATCCAGGGGGCCCATAACCGATCTTGTCATCCGCTCCGGTCTCTGAAGCCGGCCTTCGGGAGCGGAAAGAAACACTTTCAGTCGTCGGCAGGCAACTGTTGCCATCGCTTTTTTATCTGGCAACCATGGCCCGCATCATGTCGCCGGCATTTTCGGCATGATCGGCAATCGATCCGACGGTCTCCGCCAGCCTGACCATGTGAAATACCGTCACCGGATCGGTCTCCATGTTCAACGCCTTCTGTTTAATGGCATCCTCAAACTTATCAGCGTTGTGTTCCTGTTTGCGCAGCGAACGGATTATTTCCTTTACCAGCCCGCGTTGTTCTTCGGAATAATTCTTGAAGTATTTGCGCGCCTCTTGCACCATCCGGCTCAACTCGTCGATGGGATCGATGACCGCATCAATGAATATAAGAAAATCTTTCTGAAGTTCTTGCGGAATTCCGGGTTCGCTTCTGTAGGAAATCCAGTCCAGCGCGTCTTCCACGGCGTCGAGCACCGAATCCTGTTCTCTCAAGTAGCGGAACAACTGGAACTTATCGACCGGCATTATCGTACCCTTGGGGATATGACCACGGATGCGCCGTTTGATGGCATCGGCCTCACTCTCCATTTTAATGATTTCTTCCCGCAGTTCTTCGAACCGTTCGCAGCGATCCGAAATGTGACACTCAACGGCCTGTTGAAAGGTCCAGGCACACTCTTTGACCTTCTCGGCATGCTCCTGCAGGCCGTCGAAAGGTGATGTCATAAACATTGAGAGAAATGGTAGCCGCATAACGATCTCCTCTAAAAAATAAATCGGATTAGCTTGAAGATAACCATGCTGGTGATGGCTGCTGCCGGAACAGTCAGTACCCAGTACACCATAATCTGGAAAATGATTCTGAAGTTGACCGCCTCCAATCCGCGGGCGATACCAACGCCCATAACCCCGCCGACGGCCGCATGGGTGGTGGAAACGGGCAGACCCAATTTGGATGCAATCAGCACGGTGGTTGCCGCCGCAAAATCGACCGAAAATCCGCGGGTGTTGGTCAAGGTGGTTATTTTCCGGCCGATCGTGTCCATCACCCGGTGACCCGCCATGGCAATTCCGCAGGCGATCCCGACGCCGCCAAACAACAGCAGAAATATGGGAACCGGGACCTTAGCGCCGATTCCCCCGGTTTTAACTAAAAAATAAATGACCGCCAGCGGACCAATGGCATTGGCAACGTCATTGGCGCCCTGAGCCAGAGCGACATAACAGGAGGTTCCGATCTGAATGCGCCGAAAGACCTCCTCTTCGCCGTTTTCTTTTACGCCCCGGACCATGAAGGCCAGCCCTTTCTTGCCCGCATATCCTAATACACACGCTAACAAAAATGCAATGATCAAAGCGCTTGGTGTTCCCACCGCCATTTTTTTCCCGAGCGGTGTTTTAAAAAGAAACGACAGGACAACAACGAAAAAAGCCAGACCGATGAAAATCGGCGCCAGGTTCAATGCCTGCTTAAACGAATTTTCTTTTGACAGAATAAATCTGACGATTGTCTTGAACATGACAAATCCGATGACCATACTGAAAACCGGTGAAATGATCCAGCTCAACACCACGGCCCCCAATTTGCCCCAATTGATAACAGAGAATCCACCGGCCATGATGCCGAAACCGATCATCGCACCGACGATCGAGTGGGTGGTCGAAACCGGCAAGGACCGCCAGGTGGCAAACGATACCCATAGGGCGGCGGCCAGCAGGGCCGAAAAGGCACCGATAAGGGCCAGATGCGGATCTGTAAGTATCTCTGTGGAAACAATCCCTTTACGGATGGTGTTGGTCACATGCGAGCCGATCAAAGTGGCCCCGACAACATTTAATATCCCGGCAATAAAGATAGCCTGCCGGATAGTGATTGCCCGGGCCCCAACCGCTGAAGCCATGGAATTGGCAACGTCGTTGGCCCCGATGTTCCAGGCCATGTAAAAACCGAAAATGTAGCCGACGATCAGAACATAATATTCAGGTGCCATGCTTTTATAGATATCCGATTATCGAGTGGGTTGCTCTGAAGAACTGTCTGCGGGTGGCGCTCTGCATCTGCTGCGACTGAATACCGCAAATTGATTGAATCTTCAAAAATAAGCGACCAGGATGTTACAGCAACGGCCGCAATTGAACGTAAAACATCAGCGACATTTAACACGATGCGGCCGCCAAATCAACGGAAACCCATACTATATTCTAAAATCATACTCAGTCCTTAGGGCCGGCACAGGGCCAAAAGGCTCTGCTGTTTAGAAAATAGTGCCTAAAGTGCGCTAAAGTGACTAAAACGCCAAAAGTTAGGGAGCGCCCTAAAGGGCGCAATCATTTTTTATCATGCTGCAGCAGAGCGACACCACAACCTTAGGCACCTTAGTTGCACTTTTAACTTTAGTCACATTTAAATTTGATGGCTGCAAAGCAGCTTTTGGGAGCAATCCAAAGCCTGAACCTCCGGGCCAGGATTCTTTACTTATTCTCTACCGGCAGGTGGCTGCGGCACGCACTAGCAAAGTCCTCCGGGTAGTGACCGTTAATCCAGCGCAGCTGGGCTTCGCTGAAAGCTCCCGGCGAATGGGGTATTCGCGGCAAAAATGCATAGAGCAAATGCTGATCCGGATCGGGGGAATCCAACCGCTTGGCGTATTCGAAGACGGTCACCATTTTTGCGCCCATGGATTCCAGAATTTTCATGGTCGCCAACATGGCGCGATCCAATGATCGGCGGGTATGGCGGTCGGCCTCCAGCACGTTGCCGACAGGATTAAGGGTCATCATTTGCAGTTCCCACTGGGAGGTTTGGGCCTTGGGGACAAAAACCATGATCCTATTGTCTTCGTATACCACCAGGCTTTGTTCCCGTTCGCGTCTATGGTCCAGTCTGCGATTATTGCGGATGGCCCGAATGTACATTTCAAAAAATTTTTTTCCGGTTTGCCGCCGGTACTCTCGTATAAAACCGGCGATCAAATCGCCGCAGCAGTAAGTCGGCAATTCTTCTGCAGATCGGGCATCATTTTCACCAATGGCAACCGACCGCGGGACCAGCGCATACTGTTGATGGATCTGCTGGTTGGAAGCATGCAATCGATAGCGGCTGGGGGAAAAATCAAATCCGAAATTCCAGCCCCACAGGGTTGAATTGAACTTTAGTCGCGACTTTTTTGGATTCTTGGCCAGAATATCCTTTATCCGACAGCGCAATGTCTCCAATTCACCAACCGTCAGCCTTTGGCGACGAGAATTTATATCGATACCCATCTCGCGTGCCATACGGACATAGGTTCGCTGATAATACAAATGCCGCATGGCGGTTATGTCCGCCTGCCGCAGGTCGCCGATTCGATATCGAACCGCATCATTGGCCATATTGGCGGCATAATGTCCCCAGGGGATATAACTGTTGCGCCTGAGATATTCAAAGACATGGCTTTGGCCGTCCGGGTCATGCCAGTCACCCACAATTTCACTGTTGCCTTGAGCACCGGGTTTTAACACCATGAGATTTTTGTATTCGTCCGGCAGGTGGATGTTGTTGGCCACGGCCTTGAACAGGTTGTAATTATGGATGACGGATTTGGCCGAACCGTTACGGTCGTAATTGTATGCCAGCCCGGTCGGCCGGCGATTATCCGTATCATGAATAAACTCGCAGCTGATCTGTGCCAGGCGCACTAAATCTTGCGGATCGGTAGAGTTGACAGCCAGGGCCAGCTGCAGCGGCTCGGGTAGGGTCCGGTATATTTTTGCAATTTTATCTTCCGGCACCTCTGGCGTTTCGAGCCATTGCTGAAGAAGTTCGCTAAATGAAAATGCTTGCGGCGGCGGCAGTTCAAATGTATTTGAAGCCTGCGCTTTTTCATCGGCCCAGCTTTTCAGAATGTAGGTCGCACCGCGGAAAGGAAAGGCATTGGGAATTTCAAAGATCCATTCCGCCCCGGGTTCTTCCACATCGCCGGGAGGAAAATTGGCGTCGTTTTGAAATGCCCGACCGTCCGAGAACCGGCCGAGGGGCTCCAAGATATCCCTTTCACGCAGGTTTGCCACCCGGTAACCCGGTTTGTGGATACCGTAAACAAAATTTCCGCTGGGCGCCACGCAAGTTCGAAGATCCATATGCGGTCGATTCCCCTAAAAAGGTATTCCAGGTTGAGTGTATATCAGGGATGAACAGATAATCAATTTCTATAAAAGTTCATATTTAGCATAAATACAAGGATTTTTCGATTCCAATATTTTTTGTTTTGGGAACAGAAAATCGTTTTTAATTCAGCGCCAAAACTGATATTGGAGGCTGATTTGAAGGGCCTAAAACTTTTAGAGGCGAAAACGATGAAAGAATCCGTCAGCATCTGCGTTCCATTAACCCACTCAAGAGAAACCGCCAAAGGTGTCGGCCTGATGCTGGGCGCCGCATTTCTCTTTGCGATACTCGGGCTGTTGTTCAAACTGCTCGGGCCTGAATTTCGGGTCTGGGACATTGCCATTTTTCGTTTCGGAGGCGGTGTCATAGTCCTTCAAGCCCTCTTCGGCTGGAAGCAAAACCTGTTCAAGCCATACAATCCCAAAATGATGCTGATCAGAGGCATCACCGGCTCGATTACTTTCCTCACCCTGATCCTGGCCATTCGCCTGCTGCCTTTATCGACAGCCTTGGTTTTCTTTTATGGCTTCCCGGCCTTTGCGGCTGTGTTTTCTCCGCTGCTTTTCGGCGATCGGATTTCGATTGCCGATACTATTTGTATCGCCGTAACCCTGATAGGTGTCGTCATCCTGTTTGATTTCAAATTTAGCGGGGGAATCTTCAGTCAAATGATGGCTCTGCTGGCCGCCGTTTTTGCGGGACTCACAATGACCCTGATTAAAGAACTGAGAGAAACTCACGGCTCGGTAATTATTTACTTTTACTTTTGCCTGATCGGAACTGTGATCTGTATCGGTCCTTTTTTCGCAAACCCGCAACTGCCAGATATAGCCTGGGAGTGGTTGATTGTGGGCGGAATCGTTTTTACCTCAACCGTCTCCCAGCTTATGATGACCCAGGGACTTCGCTATTGCACCAGCTGGGAAGGCGGGGTTTTTATGACCAGCGAGTTGGTATTTGTATCTATTATCGGTATTTTGATTCTGGGTGAACCGGTGACCTGGCGCTTTTGGATCGGTGGATTGTTGATTCTGATCAGCGCCGTAATGTTCAACTTACTGAAAGGCAGGAAAAATAACCAAAGCCGGTGAGAATAATGAATAAAAGCGTTCCAGCCTGGCGCATCTTCGATATGGCGGATGGCATTTGGTCACATAAGCAAATATTTTTGAGCGCGCCCTAAGGCCGATCCGGGGGCGGGTCGCCCACATTTTTGCACAGGGATTTTTATCCGGGCCGGTCTAGAGTTCAGGACTGTCCAGGATACGGGATTGTTAGATGCCGCTTTTCGTGTCACTCTTCTTGATACAGATCTTTAAACGACCTTCTTCTTTCCAGCTCTTTGCGGATTCGGAGCGTTTTTGCAGTGCGTCGGTCGGTTCCGTTCCTTCGATGCCGCAGCCATCGTCTCTCCGGAAAACGATAAACGGATGATCGCCTTCTTCGATCGGCCACACGGCGTCGGCCTCCATTGTCAATCAACTCTTTTAAACCCATAATTCAGCCCGCTGTAAAAATTGAAATAATATTTAGGTTCCTCGGGGTCCGTCCCGGCCACTTCATGCCAGTTGAAAATATTACCCCGTTGTTGGAAAAAGAGGTTGCAATTTCGGATATCCAGCCGTAAGCCCCGATTTTCGTGTAGTTTGTTAGCTCGATCAACGGTTTATAGCACATAAAAAAACGGAAGACCAGTGCACCCAGCAGTCGGAAAGATGATTTACCTGCCGATGCGAACATGCAAAATGTATGCAAAAAAAATCATATTGTTAAAAACCTTTTTATTCAAATCGGTTACAAGATTTTATAGGTGCACTGAACCATCGAGTATGAAAAGCATTATCTATTTTTTGGGTAATCGATTCCATAAAATAGTCTATATAAGGTTCTTTATCGTGATTTCTTTGGATTTTGCGGCAAAACATTTTTGACACCAAAACACAAAGACAATGCTGAATATTAACCAGTGATTTCACTTTGTGTCCCAGTGCCTCTGTGACAATCTCATATCCGCCTCAGGCGAATCCGGATTATGAAATTAGAGCATAAATTCCTAGTGCGGATAAAATCCGTATTATCCGGCATGTTATTGACTTTTAGATAACCGGTCTTAAGGTCTTGTTATATCTCAAGCAT
>Ga0126331_1000594_pt1 | contig 10668 bp, 8 predicted proteins | sample InaspJWI98metaG_FD_96379 | JGI IMG/M metagenome (GOLD analysis project Ga0126331, IMG submission 96379) | Marine gutless worms symbiont microbial communities from Oahu, Hawaii - Inanidrilus sp. 2 OAHU.JWI-98 metaG | ecosystem: Host-associated > Annelida > Digestive system > Unclassified | place... | reverse complement strand
CTGGGGAGGGGGTTGATATAGCCTGGCCCAACCTTTAGCTTAAGTCTATGCACCGCCATTGGGGTGTGTGTCTGTGCGACAGACCTGCAGTTGTTCGGTCTCTGATCTCAGTCCCTCCCTGGTCCGCTCGACGACCGCCCACAGCTTGTCCTCAGCCATGCCCCATGCAAACACTGCACCAGTGAGGGTAGGAAGTTGAGTTGTGTGTTCATACGTATGTGTGCCTGTGCGATAGACCTGCAGTTGTTCGGTCTCTGATCTCAGTCCCTCTCCGGTCCGCTCGACGACCGCCCGCGGCGTGTCCTCGGCCGTGCCGCGTGCAAACACGGCGGTTGTCGGCAGCGCGGCGTCCACGAGCCCGATCGCCTCGTAGCCGAGCTCTGGGCCGAGGTCCGACCAGAACATCGACTGGTGGTGGTACGGCCGGCCGGCGCCAGTCATGTTCTCGCCGGCCAGTCGACCCGACACCACAGCGTGGTCGTGGTGTTCCACGCGCCGCCGACCCAGCTGAACGTCGTAGAAACAAGCCGCGTCGCCGGCCTACACACGGACCAGTGACGTCACAGCACAGACCAGTGACGTCAAACGCAGAGAACGATGACGTCACAGCACACACACAGACACCACAGCACTGTCCCTGCTGGACGTTGTAGAAACACGCCACTCACTGTCTCTTGCTTCAGTAAAATCCAGATTGGTTTTACCTTTCTGGTACTGGCTTACCAGGTAGTCCTGGAAAAGGGCCGTTAAATGGGTGTGTGTGTGTGTGTGTGTACAGGCAGTGGTGAAAGAAATATCACACACAGAGAGAAAGAGAGTGGTCTACTCACAACCCAGACGTTGGACCGCGCCTCAAGTTCAGCGTTGACGAGGAAGCCACCATGCTGGTCGTCGACCTCCAGGCCGGACGTCGACGCCAGCTCGGTGCTCGGGTCTAGACCGACCGCTACCACCAGCTGGTCCACCGACACCTGCACACCGGCACTGTCTTACTTACTACAAGTGTTCTAGTTTCAGCGGGGTTGCCACGGCTAAACTATCTTTGCCAGGACAGTGGCAAAAAAATTGGCAAAAAAATGTGGAAAAACACGGCAAAACTTCCAGAATTTGTACGTCATTTCGTCATTTCAATTATCATATTTATATTAGTTGTTGCATCATTTCTTGTATCACTAAGGCCATATTAGATAACCTCAACTAAATTGACAATGCAGTGCAATATTAGCAACAGTTGCATTCCAGAACAATATTCCACACTTGGTTTTCAGTTTGAAAAATAACACTGACTGTGATTTTTTGCCAACTGGTGGAAAAAACTAGTTTTTCCGGCAATAACTATTTTTGCCAGGACGGTTTTTGTTTTTCCACCCAGTGGCAAAAACTTGCCGAGTTTCAGGTATTGTTAGTTTAATCGTTAGTATTCTACAGCATTTAGTTATAGCTGACTACAAACAATCACTTGAGTGATCAGTTAGTTTGTGAAACCAGAACTTAATTCAGTTACTATGGTGCTTGCAATCGAGCAGTTTTTAAAAAGTTATTTTTGCATAAATGAAACTAATTTCTCACATCAACGTGCAGCTGCTGACCCGTGGCCTTCATCAGGACTGACTTCCAGTTTCAGACGTCAGCAGTAAGTAAACTGTCCCAGGCGTCCTCAGCTGGAAGCTCATTGTCTCGATTCACGTTGCTGCACTTTCTGGTCCATACTGCCTCGCTGTGGGTGGCTCGGTAGCCGAGTGGTTAACGTGCTGGATTCAGGCGCAGAAGGGCCTGGGTTCAAATCGCAGCCGTGACGCTGTCGAGTAACAGTCTTAGGCAAACTGTTCATTCGTGCTGCTGTTCACCAAGCAGCAAAATTGGTAGCAGCCCTCTTAAGGGTTGCGGAGGTAACTGCATTCCTGGCGGAAAGTAATGGCAGCCTACCGCCGGGTTTATGACTAACGCCACCTGCAGGCTGACTGCCAAGAACCGGGATCAGCTCCGGAACCCTACGCTCGGTAATCAAGTATGGGCTGCCTTTTTTACTGCCTCGCTGATGAGTCTGCCAAGTCCTATCTGATTTCTGGTCAATCACCGCGACACTGTCCCAGGCGATTACATAATTCTCACTATACACAGACTTGTTGGTGATGCTTGCTATCATTGTCTTCACCACTCTAGTCTGACAGTTGTGTTACAGAGAGCAGACAGACAGCAACTGATACCGAGTTACCGACCGATGTTCCATTGCTGAGACCAAGGATGATCTTTCTCTGTGAACGACTGTAGCTACAGCTCGTCACCATCACCTCTGGGATCACCTCAACACCCTCTGTCACAACGACAAACACGCAGTTACAACATTAAAGAAGCATCAACAGCACGTGGCACTAATCATCAAAGTAAACTCATAGACAGACATGCAGCTAGCTGCAATGACATCAAAAACATCTCCAAATGCACCAACAGTGATTCATCGACAGAAAGTTACCTTTGCGCACTTTCTCCGTTGTCCACTTGCTTAAATATTCCGGCAAAACTTGACCCATGTTTCCTACACGTTGCAATAAAACCAGACAATTTTCACGTTTTGGGGATAACCATGGATAGATGTGAATGGTTACAAAGCTTTATGCCAACAATTTTTTTGACTAATAAAAAAATTAAGCTACACAAATCAGACATCAAACTACGTCTGTAGATGCATTCTGTGTCCATCTTTAGGTAGACAATAAAAATAAACTATATAATTATAACAAATATTGATATAATTCAACCTTTCTCAGGAAATGTCTGAATAACTTTTATGCCTTTTGCAGCTCCTAAACAGTACAAATATGCCACTACACTGATACATTGTATACAGCAAATAAAAAAACACAGAAAACATTTTTCAGATCAAAGGCAGGGAAAATATTGTGTCTATACAAGAAAAGACCACATAAAAGCCGGGACTTAGAACACTCAGATGGCAACAAGAACATATTCCAAGTGGCAGCAGAAATAGCCAAATCTAGCCACAAAGTACTTGCAAAAAACTGTGTTAAAGACTGCAGAAAACAGACAGTGACACAGTACAGAATAAAGCAGAATGTACATGGGAAACTGTTAGATGAGAAATATGTCAGTGACAGGTAAGTAAGCAAAGTGGGTTTGTGATACATCAGACGACATGATATTCAAATAGCATTAAGAACAACTACCAGTACACAGATGATGCACAGTAGTGATAACAATGAACGTCACGTGATGGCGTTTCGACCAATCAGCAAAGCGGCTAACAGTAGGTCATATGACAAAACAAATTAAATATGCTAGATAGACTCAAGACTATGACAGAAACAATGGCCAACAGAAACCCTGCTGTTGTTGATCTAGTTAAATCAACAGTGGCTGCTGTAAAATGACAGAGTAAACTAAACATGCACTACGTGGAGTGTATGTACCTTGTTTGCCGAGTGCACAAGCCAGCTCGCTGCCTAGAAAGCCGCCACCAACGATCGCCACAGACTTGGCTGACTGCAGAGCACGATCCAGGCTGAAAAAGTCTTCCACCTTTCACGAACACAACACCATCACAGATGGATTTTCACCTTTTCTGAACCTCTGCATGTTTCCAAAGCAAGCTTACTTGCTTTTGTTTTTGCACAAAGAGACAACAAAATGTGGTGGCAGAGATCCATAAGTGCTTAATAAAACAAAACCATTAGCACTTTCATTAGAGTGTCACTCACCAACGGCTTAATAATATAGAGATAATTAAGCACACATGACCAGAAAGAATGGATCCTGTAACGAAAAATGGAGCAACAAAAACACACTGATTTATCTTTGCCATTTTACACAAAAATTAAACATTTCCTATTATACTGGATAGACTTTTCTGGATCAACTGAAGTGTATTATTTCAAGCTCACAAACGATATATTTTATTATTAAATGACACTCCTTGACTAAATGCAACAACATGTTGTATGCTCACAACACTTGCACTGCTCCAGAAAGCTATCTGGCCTGTAACTGTCCTTGTTTATGATTTGTCTAACATGTGATAGCAATGTGAAAAAAATTTGTAACTAAGAGCAAAACAACAAAGCACTTGCATCTCTGAACAGAGTAGTTCGTGCCATGACATCTGTGCCAGCGTTGGCAATGATGGAAAAGTTCTTGGGTTTACCACCTGCAAGCAACACAGTCAATCAATGACATCAGTGCAGACTAACTGTAGTGTTCTGCGGTCATTGTGTCTGCATGTGTGTGTGAGTTAAACAATGCAACAACATGTACTTTAAATGCAGTTAATTCTGTTCTGCTGCAAGAGGGATTATTGGTTCGGAGACAGTGTAGATAACACTATTGGAAAGAACTCCAGCATCTTCTGCGTAATCCAAATGCCATGGTTGCTGTCAGCAATGGCATGCGGGCAGTAAAACTTTGCACCAACAAAATCCTCTTAACTGGAGGTGCCGACCAACACAGGTTGACCTGTACAATAGCCGTAAAATGATGATGCGTGACTGTGTGTGTGTGTGTGCATGCAAGAGAGATAATTGAAGGACAACCAGCCAACACAAGCATTATTTCAGCCTGATACTTTTTTCTAACCTTTTTAGCTACGTGAAGAAATGCATGTAGTATGAAGTTGAGGGTTCAAGACCAAGGGGAAGACCAAAGAGGACCTGGAAAGAGGTTGTTCGAGAGGACTGTCAAGCACGTAAGCTGAATAAAGAGGATGCCGTGGACGTTTGCAAATGGAGAAAGGTGATAAAGGAAGTACGTTGACCAGGATGGCTGTGAGCGGGCGAATGTTTCTTCTGGTACCGGCCTACCGGCCTGTCCAGGACAAATGGCCGTTAAATGGTTGTTGTTGTTGTTGTTTTAGCTACGTGAAGCTGTTTGTTGGTTTTAAAATATATAATGTGGAAAATGAAACAAGGATATTTGTCTGTACACACAAATGTCACAGCAACATTCGTCATACATCTGTACGTAATGCTGATGCCATAGCAACAGTGATGTCATAGCAACACTGCCTAGCATAGCAACATGCTGCTGCTGTGGCAAGCAAGCAGATCGTACTATTCGCTGTAACAGCGGCGGAAGAGTTGCATAGGGAGTGAGCGCTGAAGGCATGAGTAGAGAGCACTGAAAGCACGATTGCTGCAGAAGGACTAGCGCTGTAGGCACTAGTAATAACTACTACACTACTACACCCGTTTAACGGCCTCTTTCCAAGACAACCTGTGTAAGCCAGTACCAGAAAGGTAAAACCAGTCTGGATTTAAATGAGGCAAGAGATGATGGGGTTTTGGGGTGCAGTGGCATCAGCTGGACCATATGCAAACAATCTGCACCACATTCCAGACAGATAACCACACCAACACCAGCACTAGTAATAATAACAGTAATAATAATAATAAGACTCACCTGTAGCAATAAGGCACTTGTCATACGTGACTGACTTGCCATTTACCAGATACGCAACACGTTCTTTTACATCTAGCCGATTAACCTGACAAAAATTTACGACAACATTTTAAATGTACTACTATTACATCACACACAAAAACAATATTTCTCATGCACACATATGCTGGCATCATAAAATGCAAACAAAACAGTCTGAGAATGATAAATGTGAAGGTGATTACAGCTGGATTAAATGTGGTACAACTGCAAAAGTAGGAGAAATCAGACAGATGGAATGCCAAAGAAATATGTGGCGGACCTAGTTTGCATTTCCATCTCATCAAATTACTGCTATGCAAATCAGAGAAGTAGTTATAAACAATAAGCAAAAAACATTCAACGGAACACTGACATGTGCAGAAAAGGCTAATACTGTTTAGGAATAAGGTTATGTGAACTGAAACTCAACAGAGTGTGCTATTATATCACAAGTTATCTCACAACAGTTATCTGTTGTCAAACCCAGCAAAATGTCACATGCTACTTCTGATAAAATTCTATTAACCTTCTGGCCTAAAGCTACTGCTACACCTCCAAATTCTTGCAATGGCAAATCTTTTGGCTGACAGTAAAAACCTTCTTTCTCATAAAATATACTGCAAAAACACACAGCATTCCGGCTGCAACATTCTGGCAGAAGAAGAACTGTATAACTTATCAAAGATTATACCTAAAAGTGTTAACAATGCATCATTATTTCCGACTGTTGACAACAGTCAGACACATAATCAAATTATCAAATGTGTTTGAAAGCAGCACACAAGGGTTACAATAAGCAGATTTCTACAGACATTAAGTAACCAACAGCAAACAGCTACAGTCTACACTCTATAGCAAACAAGCCTACAATACTGTCAGTTGCTGAGCAATTAGCATTATCTAAATGTTGCATGTACATTCCTGGCACAAAAATGAACACATCTGTTGACATTTAATTGTTTTCCACTAAAAACTAGCATCAGATATATTCTGCCAATAAAGCTCATGTAGTTCACATACGGTCTGGCGGACGCTACTGCCATCCCAAAACCCCATCATCTCTTGCCTCATGAAACTGATTTCCAACATCAATCGATCACAAGATATAGCGCATATTTTGGCATGGTTTAACCATGGTACTGGCTTACCCAGGCTGTCATGGAAAAGAGTCCATTGAATGGGTGTTAATAAACAAAACAGAGTGTGTGAGAGTGAGTGACTACGTACGTGCGTTCTCTGCCATTCCACTGTCTGAACTTGAGCTGTTTTATAAGGTCTCTGTCAGAACTATACCACAGCTCTTTGGACAGTGGCGGCCTCATATACGGCAAACGACTCTCCTCACCTAACAACAATACCTAAACACACGTACACACACACACTGTCACCTCAGATGCCTCACTGACTGTACTGATAATATCATACACAATTATGCATACTCAGAATTACTGGCTTACACTGTACCTTACTTTGGTAAAAACCGAGTGTTCAGAGTGTACTGGATGCTAATTAATACAGTAACGGCATAACTTTCCATCAGCAAATTTAGTTACACTCCACAGAGAAACTGAGTCTGACAACTGCAAAAACAACTAAACTCCGCCACTCTGGAAAAAAGCTGCAGTGACAAATGTCCAAAAGCAAGTATCAGACTTGCCTTTATGGGTACTCAAGTGTTTTCTGGAACTTCTAGTAAGTGTTTGCTTCATTCAACTTCAGTATCTTATCATTAATCTCGGATTTTACCTACAGCTATATTTTAAAAACTACTGTGCATTCTGCAGGCAAACCTGTGCTGTAGGGTCGGCTGCCCTTATGGCTCTGTATGCAGCATAAGCTGCAGTTCCAGCACCGATCACAAGATATGGAGCATGCTTTGGCAGCTCTGAATCAGAAACAAACATCGCACACTTAGCAACAAGCAAGTAAAAAAGAGCTTATATCTGTGAAAACTACAGCTTTAAAATTCAAAATATTTCTAACTTTCTATTCTGCAGTTCTCTGTGGTTGTGGTGGTGGCTATGCTATTACTTGAACATGAACATGTATTTTAAACACTGCACTAACAATCTAGACCTGCAGAGAAAATGTAAAGAATAGATCTAAATAAGTAAGTCAGCAACATACCAACAACAATTGGCTTGTGAGGTGGAAATAATCCTTCCTTGGAACGATCTTTGTCACGACTCCCATATTTATTTACCTGTTATCAACATGTTCAAACATTTTCACCATAATTTTCTATGCACTGTCATTAGCAAACAGAAGGCAGATTACCAAAACTATATAACATAGAAACACACTACCAAATGTACGAGACTCTAAAAACTGCACCGTCTTCAACTTATTTTAAATGTATGTATATTTGGTCGTGCTACTAAGTTTACTATTTAACAGTGATGAATGGGACAGGCAATATACTTTCTTTTATGACTGCAGTTGAGCTGTACATAAATTTCTGTAATTGTACAATGTTCAAAGCTCAGAGAAAATTAATTATAAACTTGTTAAAAGAGTTACTTATGCAGTCTACACAACTGTTTATTATGTCTATCTGTCTCGAGTCTTGACAGAATAGTTTGCCTTCAGTGCTTTGATGCTGTTGGTTGGGTGGCAGGAAAGGCATCCGGCCTGTAAAAAAACTGAGTAGTGGGGTGGTGTTGACACCGTTATCTGTCTGGAGTGAGGTGCAGACCTGCATATAGCGCAGCTGATGCCACTGCTACTCACTATATCTTGCTTCAGTAAAATCCAGATTGGTTTTATCTTTCTGGTGCCGGCTCACCCGGGTAGTCCTGGACAAAGATCCGTTAAACAGGAGTGTGTGTCTTGACATAATAGATACTTAACTATACAACAATGCCATAATGTCATGCATCTCATAAGTAAACAAACAAGAAACTTAGCTATCACAAACAAATCACACACAAGTGGCAATGTGGCAAGAACAAAATGGACCAGCTACTATGACAAATGTAACTACAATCTTGTTATAAAAGATGTCAAAACACTCACAGCTAGTCACACAGAATGTTGACATATACTTGACAGAACTTACATAGTAAATACCAGCAACCACAGCCGCTGCACCAACTCCAATAAGTATGTTCCGTGTTGTGTTGCTTGACTGAGAGCTGCCTCCTTTTGGAATGTCAGGGTTTGCTTTGTCGGGAGAAGACAGCGGCTTCTGGCCACCACTTGACAGAAGTCTTGCCTGACAGTGCTGCAATACATTCACTGCATTTCGACAGTTCACTCTGCCATTCACTAACTTCTACAACATACAGCTACTACTACTGATATAGAAAAACATATCAGCATTGCAGCAACAACATAACAGGCAGTAATACTACTTCCAGTCTGGCATTAATCAGGCTTATCACAGAATAGCTTCAGGAATTGTTCAAACTAAGACTATAAAGTTAAAACGCAAAATACTGTGAAACTGTGTCTTGACTGATATACAAACAGACATATGTTCAAGATGTATAAAGGAATGTCCTTAATGCCCTTTCATCAGTTCTTTCGCAACAGCACAGTTGTCACAACCCGTGGCCATTGAGCAAAGTTGGGTGCCATTTAGATCTGCGACATTACTTCTTCTCAAACCGCGTTATCGACCGATGGAACCAGTTACCTCAAACAGTCATTGAGTCATGCAGTGTAAACTCGTTGAAGAATGGACTGGACAACATGAGATCAGATGGCTTGTTCATGGACTAGCGGTCCACTAAACCCTACAGGCCTCACTTGCTCCTGAGCTGTTGTGGCCGCACCAAGTATGACATACAACTAACAAGACATGTTCTGTTTGAAGGAGTTTTAGTATCAAATTAAGACAAAACATGTTTGTAATTCGCCGAATTCACCGAAACCACCACAGTCCAAGAGTGGTGGTACAAGAAAGCACATGCTAACGCCTATATCGCCTACTTTCTACAATGTCACACTTATTAACAATGATAATTGGATTCCATACACTGTTTAGAATGGGATGCCTGAACAAGAACGGGATGAAAAGAACGGGTATAAGCTGCCCGTAGTGTATACACAGACCAACTTATAATAAGTTATAAACTGCTGCTGACATGCAGATACGGTAGTTAGCATGACCTTTACCGCACCTACCATAAACGAGAGATTCAGAACAGTCAGCTTACCACGCTGTATGGATCGTGCATGTTCCGACACGATCGACACACCACGAACATGAAAGCGTGCGACGTGCGGTGAACACAACAGCAGACGAAACATTTCCTTAATCAAACAAACTATAAAAGAAAACGAAACAACTTTTAGCACAATCCAAGAATATTTAACATTGTAAACACACCCGGCATAAAATATTTATTTCGTCTATAATTGGCAAAACGAAAACCTGGATGGGCCCAAACCGGTCGAAATAGTCTGTCGTGTTGCATAGGCATTAGACCCATCGATAACGGATGTTCCGTGGTCTGTATCAGTTGGATTCATCCGTGAGCTTTAATAATACAAACGAAGTTACTGATCGGGATGCTATTTTGGGGTTTAGGCCTTCGGAAATGGACTCGAGTAAACCCGACCCAAGGAACCATGCCCCGGATCTCTGAAGTGGAAAAAGGGGAACATCTCCTGGCGCATTTGTAAAGTACAGGCAATAGCTGGTGTGCGGTCAACACTCTAAATTTTATTCAGTTATAGGTGGCAGCAGTTATGCTGCCTTTTCTGTCAGTACTGCGCTGCTCTTCTCAAGTTATCAAGTGCATACGCAGATTAAAGAGGGAGCAAAGAGGCCATGACCCCCCCCCCCCCCACGAACTTGGACCCCCCCAAGTTCCAGGGAGGCTACCTAACGCCCCTAGAATGCAAGAAAATCTTTCAGCGGCGGGGATCTGCGGGAGCCTACAGCGATCCCCCATAACACTAATTAGCTGCCTCCCCAAGAACCGAACGTCCGCTCTCCGCCCTCGCCCGACCCAGAATAGGCTTGATGGACTGGATCCACCGACATAGAGGCACTTTAATCGGTGTAGATCACCACTGCTGCACCCAGCTGAATAACAAACAGGCTGAGCTAAGGGAGCATTCTAGTTACTCCTAAGATATAGTAGCGGTATAGCATTGGCACTGGTATAGCTAAAAGATAGACTCCCAAGTAAGGAGCTGAGAGAGAGACTAGGTGTAGATGACATAGCATTGGTATTGCAGCAGAATAGGCTGCGCTGGTACGGTCATGTGTTGCGAAAAGATGACGAT
>Ga0126331_1000593_pt1 | contig 10675 bp, 6 predicted proteins | sample InaspJWI98metaG_FD_96379 | JGI IMG/M metagenome (GOLD analysis project Ga0126331, IMG submission 96379) | Marine gutless worms symbiont microbial communities from Oahu, Hawaii - Inanidrilus sp. 2 OAHU.JWI-98 metaG | ecosystem: Host-associated > Annelida > Digestive system > Unclassified | place... | reverse complement strand
TGTAGACCAGTTTTGACTTACTGACTGACAGACTGATGCCATCAGTGACGGACCGACTGCTGATCATGTACGGCATTTTGCTGCGACAGCTTTTCTTTGTTGCAGCAGTTGTGTACAGTGGGTCATGGGATTTATTATACGGCCGATGTAAACAACTTTTTGTTAGTGAATTAAATAATGCTTATTTCTCCAGACATTTATTTTACAACAGTGTGACTGGCTAAGTCTTGCATAACAATTTGCTTCAGTTATTCCTTAAGAATTGCAATTTTTGGAACACAGATATTTCACAGGGTAGTGTAGCGACACATTTAGGGTGTGGTGGGGTATTTAAATATGACTGTTACAAGTTTCCTACTGAGTCTGACAGTGAAAGAATTTTGAAAATCGGTTAATATTTGGTGAAGTTATGGGCGAGAGTTTGGTGTCTTGTTTTTTTTGACTCCCTGTGTTGATATTTGGCATAACACTGGTTATCTTGACACTATCTGTTGTCACTGTTGTAGATTAAAGTTTATGATCCCAAGAGGAAAACGTTGCCAAGTGACCTCAAATGAGGGGTTTTTCGTTTGTGTTGTGCATCGTGTTAACAAGTTTGTGTTAGCTAATGTTGGAGCGTGAACATGAGTTGGTTGGTATATGCTGCAGGGTGTTGTGTATACGAAGTGGTCCATCAAGCGGCGTTCACGTCTACATCCAGTGCTCATCGGCTGACACTGAAGTCAGTTCTGCGGAGCGACGGGCTGGGTCCGGCAGCTGGTTTGGTTATCCATGTCAGACTCCCATCTCACCAACACTTCACAGTAGTACCCAGGCGGCTGGCATCCGTGGCCCATGGCGAGAGATTAACCTCACATGCATTGATGGTCGAAACTTTGCACAGAAACTGGAGGCCATTGTGTCTTGCCTCATGCCTGATCGGACAGCTGTTGATACCATCATTTAGATCTTAGGCTATTTTGCTGGATATTGCAAGCATATTATTATGCCTGATTGATTTTGATGAAACTGTTGCAATGTTACACATATGCATTTACAGAATGATGTAGTAGTATGTTGTGCAAATGATACTGCTTTTATTTATTTTCGTTCTGGCTAACAGTGTTTGCTATACGTGTATTACATCTACCGGTATAGGCTCAGTGGTCTTAGAGAGGTCGATTAGCATCTGCCTACGCTCTTGTGTGGTGGAATGGCACCTTTAACTTTTACCTACTGTTGTAGCAGTTATCGTCGAATGCCATGCCTTTTTTGCCACCAGTGATATATGTTCAATGTACTTAGCAATTAAATATTGAAGAAAATATGTTCCTGAAAAAAAAATGATTCCAAGATCTCACCTTTTGAGATCTTAAATTATAGGAATATAGGTCCATAATCCACGTGGCCTTTTCACATGCCCATGCATATGCTGATGACGGGCTAAGAGTGCTGATATGCTGATATATTGACGATGTCAGTTTTCTTAGTCTATTGGAAGTCTTAAAACGCTAGGGACTTGTTTGCTTTGACTGTCGTGCTGTAAATAGAATGCAAAGACTAAACTTTGGCATACCCTACACTTCAGCTCGCTAAGGTCAAAGTAGTGGGAACACTGTCACGGTTTGTGTTAAGAAAGGGGTCCGACAAGGTTGTGTCCTTTCTCCGTACTTGTTCAACATCCTAGCGGAGATGGTGATGAGGGAGACCCTCGATGAATTTCAAGGTGGACTACAAATTGGAGGGCGAATGATAAGAACCTTCTCTATGCCGATGACATCATCCTGTTGGCCACTTCGGAGGCAGAACTACAGGAGTTGGTGGATCGCCTTCGCCTAGACCGAGTCAGCCGAAAATACAGCCTACTCATCAACATCGACAAGACCAAGGCAATGGCCAGGGACGGCGTAGCATGCCGCAACTCATTCAGAATGAATAACTGGAGCAGGTGGATACGTTCCCATACCTTGGGTCCCTGATTACAGAAGATGGTGAGTGTACGACGGAATTCCGTATCAGGTTAAACAGAGGGCAGGCGATCGGGGCATCACTGCAGAAAATATGGAAAAGTCACAGCATACCGATTTCAACGAAGATATGACTAATGAAAGCGCTAGTGTGGCCTGTAGCAACATGCGGCTGTGAAAGCTGGACTCGCAGAAAGAATGAAGAAACATGTCTTGACGCCTTTGAGATGAAAGGACTGAAAAAGATTCTGCGGGTTTCGTGGACAGCAAAGAAAACAAATGAGCGGGTTCTTAACAAAGCTGGAGTAAAGAAGGAACTGTTAGACACCGTCAAAGCAAGGAAGCTAGCATACCATGATCACACCATGAGGAAACAAGGGAGTTGCCTGGAGAAAGAGATAATGCAAGAAACAATGCCAGGTGCACGTAGGCGAGGAAGACCACGCACGGCCTGGGTGGACAACATCAAGACGTGGACAGGGGAAGAGTCAATCAGAATGACAGAGGACAGGGATAAATGTAGAAAGTACGAAAGTGTGGCCAACCCTCGGATCGAGGACGGCTAAAGGACAGAACAGAACGCTTCAGCACGTCATTAAACACCACCGTTAGAGAACAAAAAGTAGATTGAGTAGTCATTTCATTTAGGGCAGTTATTATAAGTTTTAGACAGGAGGTAGATTATAGCTTCTCCAGATGGACGATGACTGAATAAAAAACATGCCTGCGTGAATTTTTTGAGTTTTCATACTAAAGATTGAAGATTATTGTTAATTCAAAAAATTTCGTGTTTTATATCAGTGTATATTTAAAATTGTAGTATAGAGTTCCTCTCTTAAGAATTCACTTGTCTTAGTTTACTTTGTCTATCCACTAAACGTAACCTCTGAATTTTTCAATTTTCAGTTTGCAATCAATCTAGATAATTCATTTACGTATATCATGAAGTAGTAATAATAACCACGACAGTGTTTATGGTGCTGTCGTCGTGAATGACCGAAGTCATCGCGAGACTTCACCCGGTTCGTTTGATGAATGCAGACTTAGCGAGGGTGGCCGGGCCGCCAACCCTCAGATCAAGCCGTCCGACTTCTGTTGTTAGTCCGCAAGTACAGGCATCTACCGTCCGCATTTACCGTCGCCATTTGTTATTACTGCTCAGCCTGTAAGCTGATATTCGTATTACCGTGCCAACGGACAGTGGAAGCTGTCGACCTAGGCAGTGCAGTAAAAGTGCGCCCGACTGGACGCAACAAAACTGACGACGCATCGAGACGGCGATATGAAAATTTGAACTGCGACGACTTTTGACCGTCGGATCGGGCGGTTGGAATCGGTCATTAGGCTACTCATGGATTTTAGTGAAATTTTCGCAATAAACAGATGAATGGACAAAAGTAGACTTGACTAAATTTTGGCAATGATCTGTTAGGTTTTAGTTTTAGCACACGTGCAGAAAATATCGGCAGAAAATTTGAAGTATGAACAGTGAACATGTTCAGCATATATGAAGACAGATAAGCGTAGCCGCTCGGGAATCGAGGAATACAGGCCGGTCCAGATTCCAATTGTTGTGTAGCCAGTGGGGTATATAATTCGGCGTATGACAAACTGTTCGAAGTAGTACGGACTGCTGAACTGTTCAAGATTTCTGCAGACTGTCACCGATTCGATTCACACTACCTGAGGTAGGCCTGCCGTCGCCTCGCGTCGGACTCTGTTGGTGTGAACTGGACATTATGTTGCAAACAAACAGGCATACACAAACGCGGGTAAGAAACGTAATTTACCCCCGTCAGCCTGCGGCGGAGGTAATAATACCGAAGTCCTAGCGCCTGTCACCGTTGTCGGCATTCCTTTGATGGTCGTATTATAGCTCAGCGTGACACGATACGACGTGGGCGTGGCATGGCCGTGGACTGTGATTGGCCGAGCACTGCGCGCACTGACTCCGGCGGCTCCCACTGGGCCTAGTGCAGTGCAGTTGACGCCGGGCTACTGCTGATGGCTCGCTAGTAGCCTCTAGTCTCGTGATGATGCGCCGCCAGATTCAGATGCAGAATCTCTAGGAGTCGGAGACTGAAGGTGTGTGCAGGGACGTTTAGATAGCGTAGCGCACGATGATGTTGCCGAGTCGAACACGGCACAGATACGGATTACTCGTCGTCGTCTTTCATCTGTTCTGTTTTGGTGAGCATCTTTTTACGATTATATCGTTTCCCCAAAGTGGATAAGTTTGAAAATGCTTTTTCCTGGATAGGCCTCCTGAGTAAATTTATTAGGGCAGCTGTAAGTGCGTGCTTTTGTGCCCGGCTGTCCTGTCTACATTGTCAAACTCTTGCTGCTTATTTGATGTTTGTCAGACAAATTAAATGATGATTCTCATTCATGATTGTCGTCGTCTTCGTAGTCTGAACGCTGTGGGTAGACACTGCAGTCCGAGGAAAATTCGACCTATTAGACATAGTGTATTAAAGGCATAGCTACAGTTCTATGGATGTTCAGGGAATGTTTTTGTTGCGTACTTATGATGTCAGTGTTTTGTTATCGGATACTTTGCTTTACAAAAATACTTGCAGTGCACAGTCACGGAAACTAGGCTAATTGAATAGAGTTAGGGCAACAGTTTTGTTTCCTTTACGGATGTGTGCACCTAACAGTGTGTCAAGCTGATCTTTTTGTAGGCTTGTCTGTCTTGTACATGATATTGTCATATGCGTTTTGAAACCATCCACGTTTCACTAATTAGGCGTGGCGCTGACCCAAAGAACACTGACGTTATTGGCTTGCTGCATAAAACAGTGCGAAGGCGACTAAATGTTGTTGTCCGAAATAACCGCCGTCAGTCTATGTTTTCCGGTGTGTTTGCTACGCGCACACGGCGGCAGCAGCAGGGTGCTCGTTGAGCGAATGACAAGTCGGGCGGAACGCAGTGGAAATGGTACGCTAGCTGGCTGGGCCAGACTGAATGCCGGGTCGGGTCGACCGTATGGCGCGTATCATTCTGACTGAGTCCAGGCGCGCCTTGTCACGTCATTACCGCCGCTGAGAGAGGCAGACCGACCGACAGCCTTGCCTCGGGGCAGTAGGACGCACGCAGGATGTCGTGGTGTTGTTTGCGTCGACGTGTCTGGTCCATATGGTCCCCGGTGTTTCGTGATTTCACGCAATCAAGCCCGCTTCCCCCGCAACGCCGGCTCGTTAACGGCGTCGACAGTACGACAATACGAGCCCTCGCCCACCTCGCTCCCCAACAAACCGAAATTATCATCTTCGTCCGGCGTCCGCTTTGTCCTGACTAGCAATTTTAAGAGAAAAATTAATTATTGACGATGCCGTCGATCATATTTGTTATCCGCACATGGCAACATGTCAGGGCGGATAACGGCAAGAGTTCAGGCGCAGAATGTTTAATGTTGGTTTGGTTTTAAAATGTAGTTAAACGAGAGTTTTTCATTGGAGTTTAGAATTGTGATTTTCGGAAAAGGTACACGGTGTGGACGAACTGTAGAAAAAGAACAAGAACAGTGTCGCGAGATATTTGTAGTTATAGTCTTATAGGCCTACATCCGCTTTTGCTACGCTAATCATGCTGTTATATCATATAAATTTGCTAAATCAGCTGCGCTGACGTTTGTTTTCACGACAATATTGTTTTCAATCGCGCGCTGGAAGTCGAGTGAGTGAGGAATGCCGAGCTGACTGACAGTTGATAGCTCGAGAGATTCTGCCAGCGAGGAGGCGGCGGTTTTGTTCGTCGCGGTCTTTGGCGGCATTGTAGAGTGGATTGCTTTGGGATGCCGACCGTGATACTGGGACTGACGAAGGAGAAAGCACCAGTGATGGGCAACAAACTGAAACAGTTAAATATTCAGTTAAACTGTTATCTAACTATTTCTAAGTTTATTTTAATGCCTCGTAAATGTTGTTATTACCTTTCAGACAGTAGGCTAATTTCAAGAAGTGTGTGTAGTGTGTCAAAAAGCGGACACCAAAAATTAATGAAACTAGGCCCTACATGTACCGATAGTCATTTCTTGTACACGAGATAGTAAGAAAACTGACTGCTTCGTTCGCCGCAAAAGTTAAACTGTAGTTATAGATTTCAGTAATAAATTGTCGACATACGAAAAGAAGACGGCACTGCAAAGAATATGTCAAATACATGTTGTCAACTAAGTTTGACGAAGGTGGACGCTTAGTGCGATAAACTAGCGACTGTCGTCGCACCAAGTGACAAATGACAATACTTGCAGCGGTCAGCTTTCAACCGACGAGCTTAGCACCGAGCATTACCTCTGTGTACAGCACGAAGCAAACGAGGCAGCCCGTCGCGCGGGTCCATCTGCGACATCTGGTACTTGTTATTAACGTTTGCCCATCACTGAGGAAAGCCGCAACTAGGGGGCCGTGGTCGCATGTGGACGCCGCATATTCTCGTTGCGTGATCTCGGCAGTCTTCGGCGATGAAAGCGCCGCCAAAGCCTCGCCGACAGTTCGGGCGGCGCTCGAGTGCCGGCCGTACCTTACGACGACTCGACCGCGCCGTCTATATACCGTAGTCATCACACGTCGAGCGATCATTGCTGCGGATCACAGTATAACGCCGCGCCGGCCGTTCACTCTACGCCGCCGCTAGAGATCGAGGCGCCGCAGTAGGCCACTCCAGGCCTATTTTACGCCCCACTCGACGCAAAATAGGCCACTGAGGAGACGTTCTTCTCAGCCAATCTCTTGGGTTGGTGCATTCACCAGCAATACAAAGACACTATGATATATAACTGACATTAAAAACTAAAGTCAGTTTTGATCACCTTTTTGCGAACCTTGGCCTCAGTGGCCTGTAAATGCAGCAGGTCATATTCTATAGCCCCGCGTTAGTCGCCGTAATATCTTTATTCGCATAAATTGCAGCTTCAAAAACAATAAATTTAAAAAAACAAAGGAAAAGATACAACATGTCAAAGAGCACGACGTGTCAAGTGCATACTAACTATGCACAGCGGAAGCGCAAGATAACATAAACATTGAAAATAGATGACATAGTAAAGCATAAAGAAGCACATAAAATTAATTAACAACAACTATGACTTGCCAAAGAATTCAGTAAAAAAAGTATTGCGTAGCTGGCGTGCAGTTTGAATATTGTCACCAAATTGTATAAAAAAATATTATCTAACTGCCGGCGCATCATTCGCAAACAGCATGCATAGGCTATTTTCAGACGCAGCAAACTTCTGCAAAAAGCTAGCAGTACGAATAAATATCTGGCTTTTGGCAGGAAGAAAGCCAAAACTAACTTGACATTCATTTACCACTTTTGACGAACCAGTCCGAAAAAGTTTCATAAAAATAGGAGTTAATGTAAACTCAAATGACAAGGTTTGGCGTAATGAATTACATGTAATGACTTTCGCCGTAATGACTAACGAGACGAATACAGAACAAATTCAAAAGAAGACAAGTTATACACAACAAAAAGACTACAAAATAGCTACAGTATCAATTTTCTGGTGTGTATGAAAATTTGGCAGTTTATGATCTTAATAAATTTTGCAAACTACACCACTGACATCGGAGAAAGCGATATATAACCACATCACTTACAATACCGCGGTATTTTACCCACCGGCAAACTCGGCATCACTATAGTGGTGGCCACTTGTCTTGTCCTTTAGAGTCGAGACGTTTGCAATCCAGTATGCCGTAATCGATTTGTTTTAAGGATACCGCTAGCATTCGCATTTTTGTGGGCGTAGAGGTGCTATTATCGTGATCTCTGTATGAACTGAACGCAGTAGGCAGGACAGCATTTTTACCGAAGCGGCATGATGCGCGAATCTAGCCGAGTTTTTCACCGACGGTCGCTAACCAGTATCTGATTCATGATACCACGCTGTGCAACGTAAAGACTGTAGGGAACTATAGTCCCCTGAGACTCCATCACCGTGCCGGTCAGTCACTCACTGGCCGCTGCTGCTGCTGCATCCATAACTGCAGCTGATTTACGTCGAGCCCGTGTCAGTAATTAAATTCACCGCAGCAGCAGCAGCCGCCGCCGACGGAATCGGTCACGATAGCTTACAGCGTGACACATCGATTTTATGGACGACGATAATAAGTGTTGTATACGACCGGTCGGTATACTGATGCAGCGGGATGCGGGAAGTGCCGATCAGCTCCAGCAGTCCACGGCGAATTATTAGCTCCACTCGAGCCTTTAGCCGTATAGAACAGCTGCAAATCGAGGAATGATCTAGAGCAGAAGGGTTAGGATTTCTTAGTTCTTACTAGTGTAAATAAAAGATAAAAGGTAAAGGTAGCGCATACTCGATTACTGAGCGTAGGGTTTCGGAGCTGATCCCCGTTCTTGGCAGTCAGCCTGCAGCTGACGTAAGTCATAAACCCGGCGGTGGGCTGCCATTACTTTCCGCCAGGCCTGCAGTTACCCCCGCAACCTTTAAGAGGGCTGTTACCAGTTTTGCTGCTTGGTGAACAGAGGCACAATGGGTGTGAACAGTTTGCCTAAGACTGTTACTCGACAGCGTCGCGGCTGCGATTGAACTCAGATCCTTCTGCGCCCGAGTCCAGCACGCTAACAACTCGGCGGCTACCGAGCCACCGAAGTCTAGTGCGCACTAAATACTGTTAATTAGATTGTGTATGACTATTTTAATTCTCGATAACGTCGTCAAGCGTTTATAAGTTTAATTGGCCTAGTGTTGCTGCCGGTTTGGATTGACAAAAACAAGGCATTGAAATATGCCAGACTTTGCCCCCGGCTGTATGGTCCCCTAGTGAGTCACTGAACGTACGTCCTATTCGCGTCGCCTTTGTGTCCCATTATGTACAAACATGGCGTCGTCCACAAAACCCGAAGTACGTAACATAGTGTACAGTCTGTCGTCGGAACAGGACCGAGCCACGGCCACGGGGAACACGTACAGAAAACTTTGTGTTGGCCCAGTTCAAACGTGTGGTTTTTGAGATATGCGAGCGGACAGACATACACGCTGATCGCAATACTTCTCGTCCTGCGGCGGTGAAGTAACGATCCGATCGTCCGGGTGACTGCATTAGGCCAGTGTTGTTCTATTTCATTCGCGTATACACCGCGCGGCCGTCCCGGTGTTCACATACAGTCGTCACAGCTGTCACCGCGTCAAGTTTGTTGACGTCTAAGCTGGTAATTACATTAGCCGAGAGGAGGGGGGCGGGGTGAGAGAGAGACAGAGACAGAGAGTTTTGGATATGATAGCTGCGGCAATTTCCCGCCGTTGTCAACGCACGTACACTGCTCACTGAGTCACTGAGTACAGAGAATCGAACATGGCACACTGGCTTGTATTGTGGCATTCCTCTCTCTCTCTCTCTCTCTCTCTCTGCCCGCGCCCCTTATAGAGTCTTTTGTGTATACTGTATTCAGCTAAGTCGGACTAGACGGAACCTGTTATTTCCAAGCCGACTATAATTCGTGAAATTATTTCGTATCCATACATTTAGCATCTAGGCCTACTTTGTATATTGCAGAATTGAGCTACATGCAGATTTGGGGCTGGAGTTAATTGTTTTGACACACACACGCACACACACGGATCGGACCGATTGCTTAATGTGGATTCTTTACCACGAAAACTATGAGAAGCCAAAGACCAGAAAGGGTGGCGTAGATCGAGCCAGTTTTGGGGCACGTACGGGCCTGAATCTATATCTTAACCGTAGTGTTACTAGGGTATGTTGCAAGTCAGCCTGTCACTGGTTGACAGCTGCCCCCTAGCAACTCCACACAGATAACAGATGGGTATGGCGTCGGCCGCGGCCACGGGGCATGGGACAGCTGTTGTGTTTCAGATGCATGTAGGCGATAACTGCTGACACTGTTATCGCCTACATTACCCACGAGGACCGGCCCAGTATATCATCAGCGTCAAGCCGGCATAGAGCGAAGCGATGTGGCGGCTTGTAGCATTCGATTTTAAGTTAAAAAACACAGTACCGGCTGACCAATGGCTGGATGAACTGCGGTGAATTAAATGTAAACTGTACGCAGGGTCGGTTGATAATGGACTAGGCCTAAATTGATCCAGGTTGGGCTGCCTGCTCTGTGACTAATCTGTCTTACTCAGCCACGCTGGCACTGACGCTGGCTGCCGTTTGATGTCGTATAAAGTTGCGTGTAGTGCAAGTTCTGTTTCGTCCTTTTCTGACATGCGCCTATGGAGTACAAGGCAGCCTGCTATTGGGTTAAATTATTTGCTTAAATTTTCACTGTGACACGACAATCTGCGCATTCTGTATATATAGCATGACAGTGACGTAATTTCGATGCTAGCTGGCTTTCGCCGCCATCTTGTGGGTAAAACTCTGATAAATGTTTTTTTCACTGTAATATCGCTGAAATACGCTTTGTTGACAGGTTAGCGATCATACAGACGTTTTCATAAGCCGATCGATTGAATGTTATATTGTTATTTCAATAACACGATCTATCTTCGCCCCTTAACTCCACACATTATGCCATGTTATACCCACAAAGTGGCGATCGTATCGTGGCCGTAGATTTCGTGACGTCACTTCACGCTGTGTATAGTGTACCTGTATCTCACAAACTTCGCTGTTTGTATCTGGAACATCCTCAACTCCGCAGTCCTATGAAAACTATCTGTGAAATGTAGTCCACTTGCTCTGAAATAAATGAAACATCTGTGGTTAGTTGCTTCGTATCGATG
>Ga0126331_1000591_pt1 | contig 10728 bp, 8 predicted proteins | sample InaspJWI98metaG_FD_96379 | JGI IMG/M metagenome (GOLD analysis project Ga0126331, IMG submission 96379) | Marine gutless worms symbiont microbial communities from Oahu, Hawaii - Inanidrilus sp. 2 OAHU.JWI-98 metaG | ecosystem: Host-associated > Annelida > Digestive system > Unclassified | place... | reverse complement strand
TCGCCCCTCCGTGATTCTATTAGCGCGCTCTCGATGTTGATGGGCGCTCCGACTGGAAAAGGCGCGCCGGTGTTCGGGGCTCTACTGCGGTCTGTCCAAGTAGACCCTTCATCAGTGTAGCTATAGAGATGGTCGCCCACTGAACTCCCCCCTGCGGCAAGCTTCTGCCCATCATCGGACATCGTAATGGGCGCCCAGTCTTTATTGCTAGGGATAGCGCCGGCGCTCGGAGCTCTTACCTACTTCGGTCTGTCCAAGTAGCTCCCGAATTCGAGGAGGTGTAGATATGGCCGTCAAACACCACCGCGGCAAGTTTCTGCCCATCTTCGGACATCGCAATGGATTGCCAGTTTTTATTGCCCGAAATATCCGCGACAGGCTCTGAACTAGGGCCATCTGAACTAGGGCCATCTGAACTAGGGCTAGACGTCATTTTGCAGCCAGCCAGCAGGGAAAGCGCCACTGCACAATAGATGATGTATAAATTCTTCATAATGCTTATTATATATATCACAAAAATCACAAAAAATCGAATTGACAACGTATTCTCAGTTTTCTTGCACTTTCGGGCAATACCGCGGCCGCGGGCCGCCGAACTAGGCAGGGGAGATAGCTAGATGGCGTCCAAAGACGCTCAGGTCTGGCTCTTATGCCAGTTCAGAAGTGAGAGGGCGAGCGCGCCCATCGCGCGCCTTTTCCAGTCGGAGCGCCCATCAACATCGAGAGCGCGCTAATAGAATCACGGAGGGGCGATACGTCTGAGTATTCGAACAGCCGAAATTCCAACTTCTGTAGACTATGGCGCGCCGGTGTTCGGGGCTCTACTGCGGTCTGTCCAAGTAGCTCCCGAATTCGAGGAGGTGTAGATATGGCCGCCAAACACCACCGCGGCAAGTCTCTCCCCATTATCGGACATCGCGATGGAATACCAGTATTTAGCCCCCCCGATTACAGAGACAGAGCCAGCTGCCGTACTGCGGTTCGTCCAAGTTTCTCCCGAGTCCGTGGAGGTATAGATATGGCCGAGAAGCACCGCCGCGGCAAGCTTCTCCCCATTACCGGACATCGCAATGGAAAACCAGTTTTTAGCCCCCGAGATGGTGCCGGTACTGCGGTCTGTCCAAGTAGACTCTTCATCAGTGTAGCTATAGAGATGGCCTTTAGTCGCCACCGCGGCAAGCTCATCCCCATTACCGGACATCGCGATGGATGTCCAGAGTTTATTGCCCGCGATTTCAGAGCCAGCGGTACTGCGATCAGTCCAAGTGGCCCCCGAGTCCGTGGAAGTATAGATATGACCGGGGTTCGCCACCGCGGCAAGTTCCTGCCCATCATCGGACATCGCAATGGATATCCAGTTTTTATTGCCCGCGATAGCGCCGGTACTGCGGTCAGTCCAACTATCCCCCGAGTCCTTGGAGGTATAGAGATGGCCTTCATACGCCACCGCGGCAAGCTTCTCCCCATTGGAGGACATCGCAATGGATCTCCAGGTTTTATTGCCCTCGATAGCGCCTGTGCTGCGGTCCGTCCAAGTAGCACCGTAGTTATCGGAGGTATAGATATGGCCTTCATTCGCCACCGCGGCAAGCTTAGTCCCATCGGGGGATATCGCAATGGAATACCATTCTTTATCCCCCGCGATGGCGCCGGTACTGCGGTCAGTCCACTTCGCCCCCGAGTTCGAGGAGGTGTAGATATGGCCGTTCCACACCACCGCGGCAAGCTTCTCCCCATCGGGGGACATCGCAATGGATGACCAGTTTTTATTGCCCGAAATATCCGCGCCAGGCTCTGAACTAGGGCTAGACGCCATTTTGCAGCCAGCCAGCAGGGAAAGCGCCACTGCACAATAAATGATGTATAAATTCTTCATAATGCTTATATATATCACAAAAAAATCGAATTGACAACATATTCTCAGTTTTTTTGCACTTTCGGGCAATACCGCGGCCGCGGGCCGCCGAACTAGGCAGGGGGGATAGCTAGATGGCGTCCAAAGACGCTCAGGTCTGGCTTTTAGCCACTCAAAAGTGAGAGGACGAGCAGCGCCCTCCGCGCGCCTTTTCCAGCCGGAGCGCCCACCAACATCGGGAGGGCGCTAATAGAATCACGGAGGGGCGATACGCCTGAGTATTCGAACAGCCGAAATTCCAACTTCTGTAGACTATGGCGCGCCGGTGCTCGAGGCTCTACTGCGGTCCGTCCAAGTAGCCCCCCGGTTCGAGGAGGTGTAGATATGGCCGTTAAATTCCACCGCGGCAAGCTCATCCCCATTATCGGACATCGCAATGGAAAACCAGTATTTAGCCCCCGAGATGGTGCCGGTACTGCGGTTCGTCCAAGTAGCCCCCGAGTCCATGGAGGTATAGAGATGGCCGGGAAACACCACCGCGGCAAGCTTCTCCCCATCATCGGACATCGCAATAGATATCCAGTCTTTATTCCCCGCGATAGCGCCTGTGCTGCGATCAGTCCAATCAGCCCCCAAGTTCGAGGAGGTATAGATATGGCCTTCATGCACCACCGCGGCAAGTTCCTGCCCATCATCGGACATCGCAATGGAATACCATTTTTTATTGCCCGCGATTTCAGAGCCGGTACTGCGATCAGTCCAATCAGCCCCCAAGTCCGTGGAAGTATAGATATGGCCGTCTTTCGCCACCGCGGCAAGCTTCTGCCCATCATCGGACATCGCAATGGAATACCAGCTTCTATTGCCCACGATAGCGCCTGTACTGCGGTCCCTCCAAGTTTCTCCCGAGTTCGAGGAGGTGTAGATATGGCCGCCCCACGCCACCGCGACAAGCTTCTCTCCATTACCGGACATCGCAACAGATTGCCAGTATTTATTCCCCCCGATTACAGAGGCAGAGCCGGCTGTCGTACTGCGGTTCGTCCAACTATCCCCCGAGTTCGAGGAGGTATAGATATGGCGACCGTCGCCGCTGTCGCCACCCACCACCGCGGCAAGGTACTTTCCATCATCGGATATCGCAATGGATCTCCAGTATTTATCCCCCTCGATGATGCCGGAACTGCGGTCCCTCCAAGTAGCCCCCCGGTTCGAGGAGGTATAAAGATGGCCTCCAGATACCACCGCGGCAAGCTTCTCCCCATCGGAGGACATCGCAATGGATGTCCAGTCTTCATTGCCCGAAATATCCGCGCCAGGTTCTGAACTAGGGCTAGACGCCATTTTGCAGCCAGCCAGCAGGGAAAGCGCCACTGCACAATAGATAATGTATAAATTCTTCATAATGCTTATTATATATATCACAAAAATCACAAAAAAATCGAATTGACAACATATTCTCAGTTTTCTTGCACTTTCGGGCAATACCGCGGCCGCGGGCCGCCGAACTAGGCAGGGGGATAGCTAGATGGCGTCCAAAGACGCTCAGGTCTGGCTTCTAGCCACTCAAAAGTGAGAGGACGAGCAGCGTCCTCCGCGCGCCTTTTCCAGCCGGAGCGCCCACCAACATCGGGAGAGCGCCGGTGGAATCACGGAGGGGCGATACGCTATCTACTATTCAAAGAGCCAGAATTCCATCTTTCGGAGGCTGCCTCTTACTCACTGCGGTCAGTCCAATTAGCCCCCGAGTTCGTGGCAGTATAGAGATGGCCGGTATACGCCACCGCGGCAAGCTTCTTCCCATCATCGGACATCGCAATGGATATCCAGTTTTTATTGCCCACGATTCCAGAGCCGGTTGCCGTACTGCGGTTCGCCCAATTAGCCCCTCCATTTAGAGGAGGTATAGAGATAGCCGCCAAATACCACCGCGGCAAGTCTCTCCCCATCAGAGGACATCGCAATGGATGTTCAGTTCTTAGGGCCCGAGATGGTGTCGGCACTGCGGTCCGTCCAGGTTTTCCCCGAGTTCGAGGAGGTATAGATATGGCCATCCCGTACCACCGCGGCAAGGTACTGCTTATCGGAGGACATCGCAATGGATTCCCAGCGTTTTACTGCCCGAGATATCCGCGCCAGGTTCTGAACTAGGGTCATCTGAACTAGGGCTAGACGTCATTTTGCAGCCAGTCAGCAGGAGAAGCACAGCTGTACAATAGATGAAATAAAAATTCTTCATAGTCAACCATACACAACGAAACCGAATTAAACGCCCTTTTCTCAATTTTTCGAACTTCCGGGCAATATCGCAGAATGCCACGGGCCGCCGAACTAGGCAGGGGCGATAGCGAGCTGGCGCCCAGAGATGCCTAGGCCTGGCTCCTATGTCAGTTCAGAAGTGAGAGGACGAGCGCGCCCATCAACATCAGGAGAGCGCCGGTGGAATCACGGAGGGGCGATACGCCTGAGTATTCAAAGGGCCGGAATTCCATCTTTCGGAGGCTATGGCCCTCTTACCTACTGCGGTCCACCCAAGCAGCCCCCGAGTTCGAGGAGGTATAGATATGCCCGTTCCACGCCGCAGCAGCAAGTTCCTGCCCATCATCGGATATCGCAATGGATTGCCAGTTTCTGTTCCCCGCGATTGCAGAGCCGGTTGGTGTACTGCGATTCGTCCAACTATCCCCCGAGTTCGAGGAGGTATAGATATGGCCGTTATACATCCCTGCGGCAAGCTTAGTCCCATCATCGGACATCGCAATGGATTGCCAGTATTTATCCCCCGCGATTTCAGAGCCGGTTGGTGTACTGCGATCCGTCCAGGTTTTCCCCGAGTTCGAGGAGGTGTAGATATGGCCGTTATACGCCACCGCGGCAAGGTACTTTCCATCATCGGATATCGCAATGGATCTCCAGTTTTTGCTCCCCGAGATTCCAGAGCCAGCTGCCGTACTGCGGTTCGTCCAAGTGACCCCCGAGTTCGAGGAGGTGTAGATATGGCCGCCCCACGCCACCGCGGCAAGTTTCTGCCCATCATCGGACATCGCAATGGAATACCAGTTTCTATTGCCCACGATAGCGCCTGTACTGCGGTCCCTCCAAGTTTCTCCCGAGTTCGAGGAGGTGTAGATATGGCCGTTATACGCCACCGCGGCAAGCTTCTCCCCATCTTCGGACATCGCGATGGAATACCAGTATTTATTCCCCGCGATAGCACCGGTATCACCGCGGTCAGTCCAAGTGGCCCCCGAGTTCGAGGAGGTATAGAGATGGCCGCCATTTACCACCGCGGCAAGCTTCTTCCCATCTTCGGACATCGCAATGGAATACCAGGTTTTATTGCCCGCGATTCCAGAGCCGGTTGCCGTACTGCGGTTCGTCCAATTAGCCCCCGAGTCCGTGGAGGTATAGAGATGGCCGCCATTTACCACTGCGGCAAGTTTCTTCCCATCTTCGGACATCGCAATGGATATCCAGTTTTTGTTCCCCGCTATAATCTTCCTTACCCACTTCGCATAGAGGGTAATGGTGTCCCAGTAGTTTCTGGGATTGTATGTTCCTTGTATCTTTGCTCCAGTAGAACTCTCTGCCCATCCTTCAAATTTCATTTCAGGCGGGCGAATGAAGGTGGTAGTGGCAGGAAGGGGTACGGAAGTTCCAAATACAGCTCTTTGGCTGGCCTGAGCGGCTCTCGCTCCTGCATGATTCTTATCGAAGCTTATAGTATAGCCTTCACTCCTCCACACGGCATAGAGGGTAAGGTTTTCCGTTATCTTTAGAGTAGCACCTGCCCGATACTTCGCCGCGGTGGCCTCTTGAGTTCTGGCCCAACCTATAAAGCTCCAGCCCCTACGTTCAAGGCTGCCTGTGTTTCCCCTGATGGTAACGGCGCCGCCAGTTTGTGTGTTATCAACAGGAGCTTTGCCGGAAGTAGCGCCATTGCCATCGTAAGTTATCTTATAGGTAGGGGAAATAGGGCTTGTGGGGCCTGTGGGATTTTTGCAAGCGCCCAGCAGGAAAAGCGCCATGGCGCAGTAGATAATATAAGAATTCTTCATAGTATCTACATATGACATCAAAAAATCGAATTCCCTTTCAAACTTTTTGGACTTGTGGGCAATATCGCGGGATGCCACGGACCGCCGAACTAGGAAGCCAGATGACTAGCGATAGCGAGCCGACGCCCAAAGATGCTCGGGCTGGGCTCTTGGCCAGATCCTGGCCCGTTTAGAAGTGAGAGGGCGAGCGCGCCCATCACGTGCTTTTTTCAGCCGGAGCGCCCACCAACATCGGGAGAGCGCTAATAGAATCACGGAGAGGCGATACGCCTGAGTATTCAAAGAGCCGGAATTCCATCTTCCGGAGGCTGCCTCTTACTCACTGCGGTCAGTCCACGTCCAAGTAGTCCCCGATTTCGTGGCAGTATAGAGATGGCCGTTATACGCCACCGCGGCAAGCTCATCCCCATTATCGGACATCGCAATGGATCGCCAGTTTCTGTTCCCCCCGATTACAGAGACAGAGCCAGCTGCCGTACTGCGATCAGTCCAAGTGGCCTCCGAGTCCGAGTAGGTGTAGATATGGCCGTTATACATCCCTGCGGCAAGCTTAGTCCCATTACCGGACATCGCGATGGAATACCAGTTTTTATTGCCCGCGATAGCGCCTGTACTGCGATCAGTCCAATCAGCCCCCGAGTCCGTGGCAGTATAGAGATGGCCGCCATTTACCACTGCGGCAAGTTTCTTCCCATCTTCGGACATCGCAATGGATTGCCAGTTTTTGCTCCCCCCGATTACAGAGACAGAGCCAGCTGCCGTACTGCGGTTCGTCCAAGTGGCCCCCGAGTTCGAGGAGGTGTAGATATGGCCGCCCCACGCCACCGCGGCAAGCTTCTCCCCATCATCGGATATCGCAATGGAATACCAGTCTTTATTGCCCGAAATTTCAGAGCCGGCGGTACTGCGGTCCGTCCAGGTTTTCCCCGAGTTCAAGGAGGTGTAGATATGGCCGCCATACGCCACCGCGGCAAGCTTCTGCCCATCATCGGACATCGCAATGGAATACCAGTTTCTGTTCCCCCCGATTACAGAGACAGAGCCAGCTGCCGTACTGCGGTTCGTCCAGGTTTTCCCCGAGTTCGAGTAGGTGTAGATATGGCGACCGTCGCCGATGGTGCCACCCACCACCGCGGCAAGCTCATCCCCATTACCGGACATCGCAATGGAATACCAGTTTTTATTGCCCGAAATTTCAGAGCCGGCGGTACTGCGGTCCGTCCAGGTTTTCCCCGAGTTCAAGGAGGTGTAGATATGGCCGCCCCACGCCACCGCGGCAAGCTTAGTCCCATCATCGGATATCGCAATGGATTCCCAGGTTTTATTGCCCGAAATATCCGCGACAGGCTCTGAACTAGGGCTAGACGTCATTTTGCAGCCAGCCAGCAGGAAAAGCGCCATGGCGCAGTAGATAATATAAGAATTCTTCATAGTATCTACATATGACATCAAAAAATCGAATTCCCCTTCAAACTTTTTGCACTTTCGGGCAATACCGCGGCCGCGGGTCGCCGAACTAGGAAGCCAGATGACTAGTGATAGCGAGCCGGCGCTCAAAGATGCTCGGGCCGAGTTCTTGGCCAGATCCTGGCCCGTTTAGAAGTGAGAGGGCGAGCGCCCCATCGCGCGCTTTTTTCAGCCGGAGCGCCCATCAACATCGGGAGGGCGCTAATAGAATCACGGAGGGGCGATACACGCCTACTAAGAGCCGGAATCCCACTCTCCGCAGGCTATGGCGCCTCTTGCGTACTGCGGTCCGTCCACGTCCAAGTAGCCCCCGAGTTCGTGGCAGTATAGATATGGCCGTTATACGCCACCGCGGCAAGCTCATCCCCATTATCGGACATCGCAATGGATCGCCAGTTTCTGTTCCCCCCGATTACAGAGACAGAGCCAGCTGCCGTACTGCGGTTCGTCCAATCAGTCCCCGAGTTCGAGAAGGTGTAGATATGGCCGCCCCACGCCACCGCGGCAAGCTCATCCCCATTATCGGACATCGCAATGGAATTCCAGTATTTATCTTGGTATGCGTTCCCCGCGATAGCCCGATACCGCGGTTTATCCAAGTAGCCCCCGAGTTCGAGGGTAACCCGAAATTTATCAAGGAGCCGACGCATTTATCTCAGTAATCAGATCTTGGTATCTACTTTGAGGCAGTATCGTAAGCGCTGCGCTGCTTCAAAAAGAAACCTATCACATAGCTCTTTTCGAGCACTGATATAAGCCACAGAACCTACTATCCAGCCTTCTCATATAGCGGCAAGATTTCCCTAGGAGTGCCGGTTCTTATCAACTTCCCTTTTTCCAGCCAAATAAGTCTATCGCAGTTCTCAACAGACGAGAGCCTGTGGGCGATAATCAGTATCGTTTGATCACCCTTGAATCTATCGATGGTTTGCCTAATTGTCTTTTCGCTTTTGCTATCCAATGAACTTGTAGCCTCGTCAAAAATCAATATTTCAGGGTTGGGGTATAGGGCTCTTGCAATTGTTATACGCTGTTTCTGGCCACCAGAAAGCATGGATCCTCGCTCACCGATTCTGGAATAAATACCATCCCCCAATTCGTCAATGAAATCTATTGACGCCTTCTCACAAACCTGAAGAACCTTTTTTTCATCAATCGTATCCAAGTCCTCGCCCAGCGCCACATTTTCAGCAAGTGTGCAATCATAAATATAGGGAAACTGATGAACGTACCCGAAGAGACTCTTCCACTTCGATAAATTTTCCAATGTCATATTGACGCCATCAACCCTCATTTGTCCTGTGTCCGGTATAAGAAGTCCGATCAGTATATCCACAAGTGTGCTCTTTCCAGCCCCTGAATGACCAACTATGCCAATGGATTCACCCCTGCGAATTCGACAGGACAGATTTTTTATCGCATATCTTCTCGAGTTGTTATATGAAAATGAGATATCTATTAATTCTGCTTCGTTATTAAAAACCAACGTGTTATTAGCATCTGTTCTCGTAACTTCATAGTAGCTGGTTAAGAGGTATTTCTTCCTGTTTTCCTGTTCAGCAAACTCCCTCATTTCATTCATAATCTCGAAAAAACGATCAATTCGTGGGATATGCTCTCGGATCTGCGCCAAAAGACTGACTATGCGATTGACAGCGGGAAGAACTTTCCAGGCTGCAACAGCGACTACTGCCAGGGTGCCAATAATTCCCAGCCAACTCAAATGAAGTATGCTAACCATAAGAATAATAGACAGAGATAGGAAGATAAAACCAATGGTCTCCAGAAGGCTGGCTGGAATATTGGCCAAAACCTTGCTTAGACTAGAATACCAAGAACTTCGATAGCTTTTATCGGCATATGATTCGTGTATTTTTTTTTCTAAGCCAACAATCCTGATATCCTTCATTCCATAGACCGCCTTCGAAGCTTCCAAATTACTAGATATCAATGTGCTAAATAGTTCCTGTGAGTTTTTGTCTATCTTTTTGCGCACAATCCTGTATATGTAATAGGCTGTCAGTCCAATTAGCACCGTCATAGCTGGCATCAGTACTGGCTGGATAATAAATACACTTGTTAGCATAACTAGTGTAAGAATGGAATTACTTACAGCATGAAGGGATAAGCTCACAAATAGGCCTATAGATTCCTTCAAACCGACAATTACCAGGAGTTCTTGAGGATTGCGGCTTAGATGCCACTCGTAAGCTACATCCATAAGCATGCCCAGCATTTTGTTCCCCAAGAAAGCTCGCACATGCGCCTCATATTTTCCAACGTACAGATGCACAAGAACAGCAAGGCCATTCTTCACCGCAACTGCAATTACAACCAATACGCTCAGTACTAGAACTAGTCCTTCATTAGTTATGGTTCCTTCTATTCCGAGATAGTCAATAAAATTGGTAAAAAGTGAGGATGTCAATACTCTTTCCGGAACCGAAATGGAAGTTGCATATAGGGAAATCAAGCCAAGAACCAATGCTTCAATAAGAGCAACAGCCACCATCAAAAATAAAAGCAAGAGGAAGTTGCGCCTGCGCTTTGAAAGCAGGTGCTCCATTACTTTTTTGAGATATCGTATTACACCAATGTTCAATAGCAACACAGCAATTCCTACCTTTGGGCAGAGCCTGCAAATTTTCCAGCCCAGGTTCCCTGGCTAAATCGCCCCTCCCAGGGCGATGCGATTCATGGCAGGCTTCCATTCCCGAATAGGCATTGTCCACTTCCTAAGATGCCTGCTAAGTAGCCTGATAGATAATCTTAAACACCGAATTGTCATTCGGGAAGATCTTTCGATTCTTGGTGGATTTTCGAATCACCGAACGCAAAGATTCAATCACATTGGTAGTATAATAGCGGATTTCATCCGGATAATCAAACAGGGGTATCAGGTTTCCCCAGTTTAATCGCCAGCCTCTGCTGATAGAGGGATACTGTGAATCCCATTTCTGGGCGCATCCTGGCTTCTTTTCCACTTACCAAATTGGTAGATAGACTTCAGATCAGCGGTCACAGTTTTGCGGTTCCCTCCAAGTTGATGGCCAGGGCCAGATAGACGCTCTTGTTGATGACGCGCTTATCTGCCCTGACTTTGACGACAATGCAATCCAGGAAGAGAGGCGGGTAAACCGAATCCAGAGGCCGGTTCTGCCAGGTGATGACTTCTTCCATGACGCCTTCTGTTACTTTAGATGCCAGCGTAGAAGAAACGTCCACATCGTACATTTCCTTAAGAAGGTGTCAGTGATATCCCGGGTTGTCATCCTCTTGCGTATAGGGATGAGGATCTTGCTATCCAGATCATTGCTGCGACGCTGGTTCTTTTTCGCCAACTGCGGC
>Ga0126331_1000590_pt1 | contig 10738 bp, 6 predicted proteins | sample InaspJWI98metaG_FD_96379 | JGI IMG/M metagenome (GOLD analysis project Ga0126331, IMG submission 96379) | Marine gutless worms symbiont microbial communities from Oahu, Hawaii - Inanidrilus sp. 2 OAHU.JWI-98 metaG | ecosystem: Host-associated > Annelida > Digestive system > Unclassified | place... | reverse complement strand
ATAAATATTCATAATACAACACTTAAATGACTGATCACACTTGTCTGAGCATGCAACACGTTTGGAAGAAAATATGCTAATGTTTAAAACTACTGGTCTGTAAACAGTATAACGAACGCTAATGAAACATTTCTCACATATGTAATTGGCTAAGATGTGGTTACCGGTAATTATCTAACATCCACTTATTTTTGCAGCTAAGTCCAGATTCTGCCAGATGCCTAACTTCTCACTGCGAGAATGGCAGAAATGTGACACTGCCACACAAGTCCGCCTGTCAGCAAACCATCTACATTATTATGCGCACAAGTGAGTGTCTGCAACGGAAGTTACATCACAAACGCTGACGTTATTAGCACTGTGACGTTGGACATCACAAAGCCATCGCCATGTCTGACTGGCTGTCCGCTGGTGGCTTGCAGCAGACAACAGACTGCAACCTGGTCATTTGTTCGCTCACATCCAAACGAATCACTCTCACTGACTCTCACTCACGCGAGCCTCACACGACAGGTAATGCTGTGGCATATAGACAACGCGCTCTGTGACGTCATCGGTTGCTACGGACATGATGTAACCATTGCAGCTACGGTGAAATGACAAGGATGCAGCGCTAGACCCGTCTAGCCCAAGACGGGTCTAGTGGTTGAGCATCACTCAAACACCACTCAACAGAAACATATGCAATTTTTACTACAATAATTACTGTTTATTTTAATGAGACTGTACAAGTTTCCGAGCTAAAAGTTGAAAAGTATCAGTTCAAGAGTCTAGTTGCCAGTGTAGAAACTGTACTTGCAGCAGTCAATCAAGTGATAAATGAGATATGACAAAATGATAACATTTCTTCAATAACCATTTGAACTGCTCTTGCTTCCAAAATCTTAATAAAACCCTGTTCTGCAAAAAGAATTCTATCAACAGAAATGTACACATTTCATCACTATGCACAACTTGCAATGGCAACAAATTAGCCAATCACCACAATGGATTCACTGCAGCATAAAACCAACAATGAAGTATACAGGATTAAGTGCATTTTATTATCTTCAAATTTTCACTTTTTTCATTTCTTGAGGCCAGCTGACTCCAGGCTCTTTTATCAAAGACAGTTCGTTGACTCACCAATGGGCATTCACATATTGGACACCGCAGTTTTGAAGTTCAAGTTTTTAAAATTTCATATCTCAGAAACTAAACTGTATATTTTATTGTAACTTGCAAAGTTGATGTACTAATGTTTCTGTCGATTTATGTTGCGTTTAAATACATCTGAATGGCTGCACTTCAATTAGGACACTGTGTAGTTTATAAATCAGCTGCATATAACGGTACTGTTATTTTACATCTTTACTTAGGCTGTAAATCGATGTCCCAACAATTACTTTGCATGCACTTGCATTGTGATTATCAAATATTATCATTAGCTATATAGCAGTTTACAGACGTTGTACATATACAACTGCATCTTTCAGAACGAGTCGACCTCGGGATTCATTGTACCTTCAAGAATTTTAGAATATTTTGAGGTCTGTAAAAAATAACTGAGAATATTCATTTCAATTCCACCAATGTAACTCTCTCAAACAGCTGTTTGCAGAGTGCAGACTGACAATTAAAAACACACCTGATCATAACACATGTAATCATTAATATTTGTAACACACCTATTCAAAAGTGCTACAGAAAATATTTTAACTAACAATCTTCTCAGGTCAAAACATACCTTTACATTAACTGACAATTTATTAGGCTAGTATATAATTTCCAAGATTTCAAATGTTCCTGCAGCATTTCAAAATGCACTGTGTGATAATCTTGCATGAGATGCAATCACAAGAAATCCAAAATCACAAGAACTTTTATCACAGTGCATGACAATATTGTTGCGCTTTGAATTTGAAGACCATTTCTGTCACAGCTTCAACAACGACAATGTTTGTAACATTTTATATCAACACACACACACACACACACGCACGCGCGCACGCACACAAACACACTTAACGGCCTTTTTTCTGGGACTACCCAGGTAAGCCGGTACCAGAAAGGCAAAAACATTCTGGATTTTACTGAAGCAAGTGACAGTGAGTGGAAGTGGCATCAGCTGGGCATGCAAGTCTGCACCTCGCTCCAGCACCCCACCAGCCACCACTCAAAGTTTTTTACAGGCCGGAAGCCCTTCCTGCCGCCCAACCAACAATGTCAAAGCACTGAAGGCATTTTATATCAAATATACATGTATTTTACAGAGTCCTCTGCCTGTCGGCGTCAGCAGTATATGCAAACATACAAAACTGCAGAACTAGCAATATGATGAAACTAACAAACAAAAAACGAACCAAATGTCAAACGTTCAAAAATGTACATTTACATCCATCATACAGGGTACAGTAAATATAACACGTGTCTACTGTGAATTTAGCAAAGCTTCACAGCACGAAGATGGAGCAGCTGCTTTAGCTTTCTGATTCATCTTTAGGTTATTATTAATTCAAATTTATCAGCCAAAAGGCATTACTTAATTTTCACTACTTTTGTCAATCAAAAAAGTCCACTTCAATGAACCAAGACAGCTCAAGAAAATTAAAAACCTTCAATTATGTTAAGCTTAGTAATTACATCACTGGGTTAAACCTGCTACAAAAGTATGTTGCATTAAGCAGTTGCACTGACTATGGAGTGTGGAAAAACAATCTGACCGTCACTGCATTTCTCAGATGTGGCTTGTGAGCACCGGAATGTGCACAAAGCATGCTACATACAGTACAAACAGCTTTCTCTCATGTGAACACTCATTAGTAGGGAAAAGGTAGACAGGGGAAGGACAGGAAGGAAGGATCATGCAGCAGCAGACAGGAAGTGAAGCGAAAGGAAAAAGAAAGAAAGAGACAAGACACCGAGCAATTCGTTGGTGCTAATTCACTGGCACTGTACATGAATATCACCACCTCTTCAGGAGTCACAATCATGACTCACAAGTTCAGTCGGCTTAATGCAGTCATAGACATCGAACTTCGACCCTAATGCTGTCCTTTGTTGAATTACTTTTGAGTATATTCTCTATTAGCATCATTTCTGCTTGACCTATTACAAGCAGGTGGGCAGACATGTACATGCAAATATAGCTCTAGTTCATGTAGTGTATCTTAGCAAGTTATTTTCAAGAATTCAGCAGTAGCGCTGACTGTGGAGAAGCAATCTGACTATTACCGTGAGTTCTCAGATGCGACTTATGAGTGCCTGAATGTGCAAACCGCATGCCACACACAGCACAAACAAATGGTTTCTCTCCCGTGTGAACTCGCATGTGAGTGCGGAGATTCTCCGGCACCGTAAACGCCTTGTTACATACACTGCAATGCCATGGCTTCAGACCCAGGTGAACGGCGTTCACGTGCCTCTTCAAATCATTCAACTCCTTGAACAGTCTCGGGCAATCTGAACATACGTATGGAAAGTCATTAGTATGCACTCGTCTGTAGTGAATTTTCAGCGAAAACGCTATCTTAAACTTCTTGCCACATGCTGAGCATACATGAGGACGAGTGTCTCTGTGATTACGTATCGTATGGACTTTGAGATGTCCACGCAGTTTGAACTGCAATCCGCACTCACTGCATACATGTGGAAATACATTCTTATGGACCATTTCATGGGTATTTCTGGTGCCAACTTGGGCAAACTTTTTGTCACAGAAGCGACAGCCAAATGGACGCTCGCCCGTATGACAGCGCATGTGCTCAATTAGCGTAACACGTTGCACAAACGCTTGGCTGCACATGCTGCACACATGAGGCCTCTCAGCATAGGAAGCATGAATTAATACATGCTTGCTGAGATGGCACTGATAGCGAAACTGCTTGTTGCATTTGTCACATTTGTACCACCGTTTCGGTGGATCATGAGTGCATCTAACATGGCGTTTCAACAACCGAAATGTGGTGAATTTTTTTCCGCATATATAGCATTCAACAGGATCGCATGAAGAACTGGCAGCTGGATCGAGCTGGAGCATTTCTTCCCCTGCATCAGCATGTGTTTTCTCATGATCCACTCGTGCCTCTCTATCTTCAAACGTTCGGCGACAGTAACGGCACGTATTCGTCGTACAGTTCTGACCATGAGAACGCATGTGATAAATCAACGTGAGGCGATCACAAAATCCCCGATCACAAATGCTGCATACGTGTAATCTATTTTTTCTACGTTTATGGCTCAATGAATGCTTCTTAAGGTCCGACTGAAAACGAAACTGTTTACCACATTCATCGCATTTCAACCACTGCTTTGGTGGATAATGGCTGTACTTCACATGCCTTCGTAGAAAGTTTTCATTTGCAAATCGTCTGCCGCATACAGAGCAGATGCAATCACGCCCACAGCGTTTCACAGATGATGAATTTGTCTTGAACTCTGCGTCTGACAAGCAACCAACAAAAACTGTTCTCAGACCTCCAGCTTACTTCAGTCTCCAAACTACTGCACACTTTGCATGGCAGAGGCATATTTACACCATACGGGCACTTCAGCAAGTTACCTGGCATAAAAGAATGCTCTTTGAGTTTAGAACCACAAAGCAGTCGTAAGGCACACAACACAAAGCCAGCACAACAACCAGTTTTACATCTAGCAAACAAAGATTTAGTCCCAGACCACAGTAAATACACAAAGTGCTTTATTTTCAGTCTGTGCTGTGGTGTGTACACTGTATGGTGACAATGTTACTGTTACAGTGAAGATTCCCGGATATCATACTTTCGCATTAATAACTCCAGCAATTTGTTCATGCGTGCTTCAGTCACAGACCCGCACAACTCGATACCAGGCAAATGTTGATGACGGTAGTTATTGACGGACACGGTTCATTCCACTCATAAATTAAAGATATGAGTGGCATATAAAACTAGTAGTTGACCCACGTTAATACACACTGCAACATACTGCAATAAAATTGACTGCTTAACTCCGCAATTACAATATTAAGAACTAAAACTTCAAAAGCCTAAAAGTGAGCATGTTCCAATCAAAATTTTTGATAGCAGTGTTGTTACGCAAGGTACCAGGGTAAAGAAAATGAAGAAACAGTGGGCAGTTCTGAGTGCAAATGCCAAACATTACTATCATAGATTCAGCGGCTTGGAACCAACCACTATTATGAACTCATCACAGTCACCACAGATTATTACTGACATATAGAGAAGACCAACACAGTCAACACTACTGCTATACACAGCAAAACCACAACAACTGTTTTATCACGTTTCCATTAAATACTATGTTAGAAGAGAGACTAATCAGACTAACTACTTCTAGACTGTTGTTACAATCACTGTGCCATTGAATAAGCTACACCCAACAGAGTGTCACTACCATGTCCAAGCTTATGCTTCTTCAACGAGCTGTTGTGTGCAAACTGTTGTCCACACAGCTTACAAATGAAAGGTCTTTCGCCCGTATGAACTCTCATGTGAGTGCGCAGATTGCTGCGCTGGGAGAAGCCTTTGCCACACACATTGCAGTAGCAGTGGCTGATGTCTGCATGTGTTCTCATGTGACGACGGAGCGCCGAGCGTGACTTGAAGCGTGCTGGACAGCGCTCACACGCTACCGGTTGTTCTCCTGTATGCACACGCTGGTGCAACTTCCACAGATGGTAGTTGCGAAACGCTTTGCCGCATGTTGTGCAGGCATACGGCCGCTCCTGTGTGTGTACACGCATGTGGTAGCGCAGCAGCGAGCGCTGGATAAAGCCACGGCCGCAGACTGCACAGACGTGCGGACGAACATCAGTGTGAATGCGTTCGTGAACATTCAGCGAGCCATGCTGCGAGAACTGGCGGCCACAAAACCTACAGGAGTAGGGACGCTCGCCCGTGTGCCTTCGCATGTGCACGATCAGCGAGCTCCGATTGCGGAATCGTTTACCGCACGACAGGCAGGCGTGCGACGCATTACTGGCATGCAACTGAAGATGCTTCCGATACTCCTCAAGGCGTATGAATCCACGTCGGCAGACTCCACAACAGTACGACGTCGTTTCCTGTTTCTCTGCCACAGCGATACAAGCCCCTACACAGTCATGTTTCTGAAGCTCCTGTGCCGATGAGAACTCCTGCTCGCAGACAGTACATGAGAAGGTCTGGCCATCGGACATGTCTGCCAGAGCGAATACGCCGTTCATTTCTGGCAATACACCAACAACATAAACTGCTGTCACTTCCACTTCATTGCATTTTGCCACTTCAATCCTTTTACCTTATCAAATGAATTCTTCACTGCTCTAAATCCCACTTCTATTCCACTACTGTTACTAATCAAGCACACAGCAAGACATCAATCTATGCAGGACCACCACTTCAAATCATATTCAGTCCAATCATAAAGAATCAGCCAGTTTTGTGTCCAAAGTATGCAGCTGCATGGTAATTCAACCAGCATGTCTAATAATGTGTTGTGCAATTCCAATACTTTCTTATGTCAAGTGTCAAGAACACAACAACACTGTCCTATTAGCAGGAATACAAACATGAACGACACAAATCTAAAAAAAACAATTAATGTATAGCATCTGCACTTGCAGTATAATTCAATCTATTAAACACTTTGGAAAACTGATCTGTATCGAGATAACATACTAGATGTTCAAAAATTATGTAACCATCACAAACTTCAATAAATCCACAACTTTACATAAAGCATCTGGCTGTTATAACTTCATAAAAAAAATTCTAAAATATCAGACATACATGCAAAATGTTAAGTACAGCTAATCACTGAACAACTCAGAAGAACACATAACATAAAATTGTTCATATGCATTATGTAACAGGAACAACAACTATGTACAACTGTGTTTCTTCCAAACTGCAACTGACAAAAATCAAAATATCAAAATTTATACCAATACATTATTGACTGGCTCTATTTTTATTTTAGTACTAAAATAAAAAAATACCCACTAAATGGAGCAGTAAACATTAAAACTACTGTTTTTTAATAAATCAGTGTTATAGGCTGAATTCCTCATCATCAAGTGTTACGTAGCCTTTAATGCAGGTACAACAAGAAACTGATGGCAAGCCAGTTGGAAAATGCCTCAGCCCTGTTATTGCACAGAGCATGCACGTATGCACACATAAACAGACAACCTTAAAACAGAATGCCACCACAGTCCACAGGATAGGAAATGGAGGCACAACAACCTAATAAATAACAGCATAGTCCACGACATATGGCTCAGAGGTAATGAACTGGACCCGAGACCACTGAACATCGAGCCTTCATATGCATGCAGGACGGCAGTCCTCGAGAACACTGGCATTTGACAGTGGACAAAGCTATGCACGAGAAGAGTATGACAACAAAGGCAGCTCATAAATTTTCAACAACATCTAACAACTAACAGTGGTTGAACACTGACCAACAAAAATGCCAATGCTAGCCTGCATTCCAGCCTTTCATGTCTCACTTTTCATTACCAATGTTAAATAAACAGCACACTTCAAAAACACAGACTGATACTAAACTCAGTGACGCATCACTAACGTTCTCCAGCAAAATTAATTATTTCAGTTAACCAGTTCCACTGTGACCAACACTCAAGCTGTAACAGCACATGGTAGAATAAGCAAAAATGTCATCGACAGAAAATTTCCGAAACTGGATACTTCAACTCATACTCTATGCAATACTTCTGCAGTACTTTTCTGCTTTCAATGGTACTGCCTCAAGACTGAACACAGTCAATCAACATTTGGACCACAATAAAAACAAACTAGAAGTCAGTGGCACACATGTACATACAGACAGACAGACAATCCCGAAACATGATGCCTCCTCCCCATCAACAGAATGGGCAGAGGCAAAACAATTAGCACTTATTTGTCTGCTATTAGTCGGAGCTGAAGAGGTTATAGGGCACAGCCCATATTTCGCACACGTTATGAGAACCCAACAAGCAAATGATGTTTGTTGAATATATGCCAATGACAGTCAGCCATTATATAAATTTTATGGGCATTTCAACAGAAGCCACACAAATGCCCATAAAATAAAAGCACAACTGTGCCATATTCTGCTCAGAATGGCAGGAAAAAAGGCTATAAAATAGAAGAATTCTGCCAACAGCAGGAATATTAGCATCTCTGCTGCAATGCCATGCAGCAACTGCTGCCCTGTCATGTTTTGTTTAAGTATTGCAACAAAACTTACAATTTCTCTAATCCTCTTATGTCAATGAAACATACAAACAAGAAACTTATTTTCATTGGACGTATTCATACCACACTACAGCAGAATGTAACAATCACAAACTTCAATAAATCCACAACACTGGATTACTTGGATATGTTGAGAGTGAATGCCACTGAAGCAATTGCATTCATTCAATGTAGGAGAGCACACAATGAAAAACATCCAACAGAGTAAAATAAACATAAACTGTATAATAGTTCTTGAAAACATACATCAGGCCGCATTGCACAAATGCGGCCTATTGCTACACATGTCGCATATTACACGGTCTGTGTGTTGGAATGTGCAAAAAATGGCTGAACCAATTGTGAGCCAGTTTGGTGGGCAGACTTTCGCAGGCCAAAGGAATCACGTATTAAATGCAGGTGCACAATGGCGCCACCTAATGAATGAACGAACACTCTGTTTCCAGCGGCAATGCGGCCTTATGTCAAATTACTTGTTTTAAAATGAACAATCAACCTCACCTTCATTGCTAGCTGGTCTGTCGCCTGATGTTGCTGCATCACCAGAACCCTGTTTGTGGCAGCGATTGATGTGTTTGTTCAACTGATTGCGGTATGCAAACTTCTCACCACAGTGTTGACATGCAACACGTTTCACTCTGCGAGTAGGTTTCTTGGTTGTTGGTCCTGGCAACAATTTCACATCTGACAATTAATGATTCAATGACAGACCACAAACAAATACATACAGTACACACCTCAGCCTGTGTCATGATGGTGTAATATGGTATATAATTTGGTATCAACCAAACAATGTTGATGCTTTATGTGAGGTAACTGTAAGTCAAGTATGACTACTCTGGTGGATGTAATATACAAGTGGCACACTCAGTGTGTGATTCCCATCAACACGCGACCTTACACCTGAGTGCATTAGAGATTAGTACATAACATTCTGTCTTAACTTTTTAAAAGCTGTAACTGCTCAATTATAATAATTTGGCAGAAACGTTACTAATAAATAATGCAAAGAAACAGAAAAGGTGAAGAAATCAACTAGTCGCTAGGCCCACTAACGGCACTAATTGTAAGTCTGGCAAAGCAGTAATACACTATACAGCACTTGAATGAAAAGATGTGATTTCTGTTTCAGATTTTGCCAGGTACTGCAAACGTATTAGTTAGGAAAAATGAAGCAGCCTATTGCTGTCGATTTTCTAGGTAATGCTTCTACTACAAAGTGACAAATGGCTTATCGAATCATGCCATTTCCAATGCAAGTCTTTTCATCTAGGATTATTACTGTGCATCTGTTCACAAGGTTTCAGCAAACACAGTGCATCATGCAGTCTCTCGTAACACAACACACTGTTATCACTCTTACAACTTAATGCAGGTAATGCACAGAATGGCAGAATAGCTAGCAGCAAAAACTTACGATACTCATCACCACCATCATCTTCAGCACCATCATTCTCCTCTACTGCCAGCTGAAGGTCTGGGGCCTCAGTACCATCATTAACAATACCAACACTGCTGATATCAGGCTTCAAGTCAACTGTTGAATCAGACCGTGCATCCCAATCAGCAGTATTTGAAACAGGTACTAGAGACGATAAGCCACCACCATCATCATCTCCATCACTGTCTGGAAACAATGCATCGGCTTCAGCACAAGAAAGCTGCACTGAGTCGAAGCCCTTTGTCCAATAGCGCTGCAACCTTGAAAGGATTGCAATTCGTTGGAAAAACTGTGCAACTGTTCCCTGTGATGTCAGCAGCGCCAGGTTATTGCAGATTGTCACGGCTCGGATGTATCGATCCAGCGGTAGGATTTCTGCTGGTACACACACACACACAGACAATCTCATCGTCATACAACTTCAAGGCTGAAAGAAAAGGCATTACTGCACAACACATATGACGGTTCAATGCTGTCAGAAACCTTACCAGCACAGTGCTGCTAATGCATGTTATTTCTATGCTCAAATTGCGATTTACATAAAATTGGCTGCTAGTGAACTCCATTTACCTTGTAATATCCGTCAGTGTGACACTATGGGCATTAACTGTTTCCAGTAGTGCCATACTCAACCTAATCTTTTTGTATTTTTGTTAGGTGTGGGTCGTGTACATTACCACAACAAGAAGCTCAGCTATCGCCGAGGGACCGCGCGATGCGTTGTGTCAGTTGAAATCTTGCCAACTGCCACGCAACAGTACAGACTTGTACGACAAGTCCTGAACAAATCGAAGCTATAAAGTTGGAGGGTTAAGGTGAGCCGATGTGTTATAAACACGTGCAGTGTGCACTCAACCGTGACGCATTCGAGTTGCTTTCATTGTCTTATCGGTGTCATAAACAAACCGACGACGGTCGAGTTGTGTATATCACCTGTATACCGACGACTTGCTGTGGTGAAATTTTCTAAGTCCACAATGTAGAAATTGCTTACGTGACCCCGACCACGCCCACTTAGGGAACACTCACTCATCACAAGACTAAGACTTTGAATGGCCGACCCGTGTACAAAATT
>Ga0126331_1000589_pt1 | contig 10742 bp, 8 predicted proteins | sample InaspJWI98metaG_FD_96379 | JGI IMG/M metagenome (GOLD analysis project Ga0126331, IMG submission 96379) | Marine gutless worms symbiont microbial communities from Oahu, Hawaii - Inanidrilus sp. 2 OAHU.JWI-98 metaG | ecosystem: Host-associated > Annelida > Digestive system > Unclassified | place... | reverse complement strand
TTATCCTGGTTCATGGGTGGTGTATCCTTTCCTTTTTAGTGTGGCCGGTTGACTGCTGCTAACAATCTACCGGTGGATACACCGCCTTTTCCTTTAAACACAACTTTTAAATATAACTCGCGCCCAGTTTGCGGCAGGCGGCTGCCGACTTGGGTGTCAGTCATGCGGCGATTTCGCAGATGCTCAAAACCCTCGAAGCCAAAGGGCTTGTCAGGCGCGACGGTCATTACAGCCGTACCATCCACCTGCTCAATCGCGCCCGGGAAACAACCGGTGCCATGCGCGGGCTGGAAGTGCCGATCATCGGGAGAATTGCCGCCGGCCTTCCCTTGTACGCCCAGCCGGAATGGGACGGCAGCGTGGTGGTCGACGCGGTCGTATACCGGCATTCAACCCTGTTCGCCCTCAGGGTTAAAGGTGACTCGATGAAGGAAGCCGCCATCCTGGACAACGACCTGGTGATCTGCGAGCCGCGCCAGTACGCTGAAAACGGTGAAATCGTTGTGGCGCTGATCGATCAGGAAGAAGCCACCGTCAAACGCTTCTTCCGCCGTCGCGACCACATCGAGCTGCGCCCGGAAAACCCGGCCTACCGGCCCATGCGCTACGGGTTCAACGAAGTTCTGATCCAGGGCAAGGTGATCGGTGTTCACCGGGGACCGGAAGGTATAATATGATCGCTGCGCTTGAGGATCGGCCCTTCGGACCTTGAAGAGCAGCCCTGCGGGCTTTGAGGATCGTCCCGCTTTCAGCGTGAATAGAGGAGCACTGCGCGCAGTTCCTGCGCTTCGTTTGAGGGGCGCTGCGCTCACTAAGCCTCAAAACGCACGCTATTATTTACATCCGGCCTCAAGGCCGCAGGCCGCTCCTCAAGCACCTGCGAAAGCAGGTACGGTCCTCAAGGCCCGAAGGGCCGATCTTCAAAGCCCGCAGGGCTGCTCCTCAAGCCTCGCTGAAAGCGGGGCGACCGTGCAGCAAGGCGAAGCTTTAACGGTGAACTTTTGAAGTTTAAAAGCGTCGAATGCAAACACGGAATTCCCACACCCCATGTCGCCTGTATGTCGGCACCAGCGGTTATTCCTATACCGAGTGGGCCGATGCCGGGTTTTATCCACCCGGCACCCCTCCGGCGGAAATGCTGGCACGGTACGCCCGTCACTTTTCAATCACAGAACTCAATCACACCTGGTACCAACTGCCCCGGGCCGAAACGATGGAGCGTCGTCGCCGGCAAACACCACCCGATTTCCGGTTTACCGCCAAGCTGACGCGCTCTTTGACGCATGAAATCGACTTCCAGCGCTGGCCCGACCTTGCCGCCGCCTACCGCGACGGCGCCGCTCCCCTGGTCCAGGCCGGACAGCTGGCAGCCGTCCTGGTTCAGCTGCCGCTCACTTTCGACCGCACACCGGCTCATCGCAGACATCTGGCGGCCCTGCTCGATATGCTCCACGGCCTGCCCCTGGCTGTAGAATTCCGCCATCGCTCCTGGGTCAGTGATCGGGTGCTGCACGAACTGGAATGCCGCCGGGTGGCACTGGTCATCGTCGACGGACCGGACCTGCCGGCCCTGTTTCCGGTCATGGAGGCCGTCACCAACCCGGACTTGTTTTACGCCCGCTTTTACGGCCGCAATGTCCGCGGCTGGCGGTCGGGGAAAGCCTCGGATCAATTTGATTACAACTACTCCGATTCGGAGCTGTGCGAATGGGTGGCGGGCAGAATTGAACCGCTGGGCCGCTGCGCCCGCAGCGGCATCCTTTGCTTTAACAATCATGTCCGGGCCCAGGCGCCAAAAAATGCCGCCAGGATGATACGGCTGCTGCGGGAACGAGGACTGATCGTCGTTTGACGGATGGTTGGGAGACATTTCGTTGTGTACAGCGAAATTCCAAACACCAAGCTCCAAATTTCAAACCGTTTTGGATTTTGATCATTTGGTATTGGGATTTGTTTGGACAAGCCTGCCGGGCAAAAAGATTTTTTTGTCTGTGTCTGTCTGTGTGTGTCTGTGGCTAATATATTGACCATACGCGGATAATGGCCAATGCCCATATGATTCACACAACCTTTTTTGGAGATGACCCAAAAATTTAAACCGGAGCTTACCTGAACGAAAGCAATGCGTGAGCGATCCATAATACATATCAATGTGGCTGATTTCGCCGTGGCGGTCGAACGGACGCTGGATCGCCGGCTGCGCCAGCGGCCGGTGGTGATTGCCCCCGAGGGCGCCAGCCGCGCCGCTGTGTACGATATGAGCGAAGAAGCGTATCAAAGCGGCGTACGCAAGGGAATGGCGCTGCGCCGCGCCTTGCGGCATTGCCCGGATGCGGCCGTGCTTGCGCCGCATCCCGACCGCTACGAGCGGGCAATGGTCGGACTGCTCAAGTACACCCTGCCCTATTCGCCGCTGATCGAAATGACGGACCACAAGGGACATCTCTTCGTTGATGCGACCGGCACCGGGCGGCTGTTCGGTCCGCCGCCGGATCTGGCGATGCGCATCCGCCGGACCGTGCGCAGCGAAATGGGGTTTGATCCGATCTGGTCTGTTGCCTCCAACAAACTGGTAGCCAAGGTGGCCACACGAATCGTCAAACCCAGCGGTGAATACATCGTCCGGCCGGGTGACGAAGCCGGGTTTCTGGCGCCGCTGCCCGTTCACCTGATTCCCGGAATCGAAACGCAAGACTTAAAGCGTCTGCGGGATTTCAATCTGACCTGTGCCGGTCAGGTGACGCACCTGTCGCCTGACCAGCTGGCAATTGTGTTCGGAAAACGCAGCCAGGGTCTGTACGAAGCGGTCCGCGGCGTCGATCCGTCGCCGGTGCTTCCGGTCGGCCAGGAACGACCGGTTGTCCGCGCCGGGCATGCATTCGGCAATGACACCAACGATACGGCGGCAGTGGAAAGCACGCTGTACCGGCTCATCGAAAGGGTCGGGACCGAGCTGCGCCAACGACGGCTGGCAACCCGGCGCATCGGCATCTTCCTCGACTATTCCGACGGCGGTCGGACTGTCCGCCAGGCGGCTGCCCGGCCGGCCACGGCAAACGACTTTTCCCTGTTCGCCGTGGCCAAATTGGCCCTATACCGGGCCTGGTTTCGTCGGGTCCGGATCCGCAGCCTGCGAATCGTCTGCGACCGCCTGACCTACCCGTCCGCCCAGCGGGAGCTTTTTGCCGTGCACGAACAACAACGCCGGCGCCGCAACAACCTGATCGTTGCCCTTGATGCCATTCGCTGCCGCTTCGGCAGTGAGGCGATCCAGGTTGGGCGGACGTTGGCAGCCGCCGATTGTGCCCGTTGAGCCGGTTGAGCCCGTTTGCCGGTTTGCCGGTTGAGCCCGTTTAGCCCGTTTAGCCCGTTGAGTTGGTTAGGCCGGTTAAATCGGTTTAGTTGGTTTGGTTGGTTAATTTGTTGTTAGTCGATAAAGACAGCTAAAAACTTGCTAACAAGGGAAGGAACGAAATGAAATTTAACCGGTTTGAAGAGCTGGAATGCTGGCGGGAGGCAAGGGTTTTAACAAAACGCATTTACGATTATGCGAAACGGCCAGATTTTTCAAAGGATTACAGATTATCCGGGCAAATAACCGGTGCGGCTATTTCAATCATGAACAATATCTGTGAAGGTTTCGATTCGCTATCGAACAACGAGTTCATCCGATTTTTAACGTATTCAAGGCGATCTTGTTCTGAAACACAAAATTGTCTTTATGTGGCTTTGGATCAAGCCTACATTTCTAAAGACGAGTTTCAAGATATGTACAATCATTGCGGAAAAGTCCGAAAAATAATTGACGGTTTGATCCGGTATTTAAAAAAACACCGGTCCAACTCAAGCAATTAACCGTACTGACTCAACCGAACCAACAAGCTCAATCCCACAAAGCGGGACTTCACATCGTATTTTTAAAAAGGAAGCGTTCAGCCGGCTAAACGGACTAACCGACAAACCGGCTCAACCGGCTCAACCGTCTCAACGGGCTCAACCGTCTCAACCCAACTGTTAATCATGATACCACTGACAGTCCGATCCTACTACTCCCTCATGTGGGGGACGCGGTCCCCGCGGAAGATCTGCGCCGTGGCCAGCCGGCTGGGGTACAGCCGGCTGGCGCTGACGGACACCGACAATCTCTACGGGCTGTGGCCGTTTTTGAACAGCTGCGAATACGAAGGCATTACACCGATTGTCGGGGCCGAACTCACGGATCGCGCATCCAACGCCCGGGCCGTTTGCCTGGTGGAAAACGATGCGGGCTATCGAAACCTATGCCGTCTGATCACCCGGCGCCACTTCACGCAAAAAGAATCCTTTGATCTGAAATCGGCGGTCGCCGATTATGCCGCCGGACTGGTCATATTGACCCAAAATGCGCAGTTGCTGACATTCTGGCACGCCGCCGGCGTCGCGGTCGCCGCGGCGGTGGCGCGCCGGCCCAACGGTGCGGCCTTTCGTTTGCGGCAAACCGCCCGGAAACTCGGCATACCGATGGTAGCCACCCCCGGCAGCTTTTTTCTCGAGCCGGATGACGCAAATGTCCACCGTCTGCTGCGCGCCATCGATCTGAACACATCTTTTTCCCGTTTGAAGCCGGCCGACGTGGCCCCGGCCGACGCCTGGCTGGCTCCAGCGTCCGAATATGCCCGGCGTTTTGACATCTGGCCGGACGTCATCCGCGCCACCGGTGAAATCGCCGAAAGGCTGGCATTTACCGGCCCCCGCAATGGCCTGGTGCTGCCGCCCTGGATTGAATCCCGGGGACACACGGCCGAGCGGCTCCTGCGGCAGGCCGCTTACCGGGGCGCCCGCCGGCGCTACGGAGATGATCTGCCTGAAACGGTGATCGAACGCCTGGAGCACGAGCTGCTCATCATCGAGAAAATGGGATTCTGCTCCTATTTTCTGGTGGTTCAGGATATCGTGTCGCGCAGCCCGCGCATCTGCGGACGCGGCAGCGGTGCGGCCTCGCTGGTGGCCTACTGTATGGGCATCACCAATGTCTGTCCGATCAAGCACAATCTATATTTTGAGCGCTTTCTCAACCCGGGCCGCAATGACCCGCCGGACATCGACGTGGATTTTGCCTGGGATGAGCGCGATGATGTGCTCGAATCGGTTCTGCAGCAGTATGACGGTCACGCCGCGATGGTCTGCAATCATGTCGCCTTCCGGCCCCGGATGGCCATCCGCGAAGCAGCCAAGGTGTACGGCCTGACCGACCGTGAAATCGGTCAGGTCTCTAAACGCCTGCCCTGGTTCTGGAAGGTTGCCACCGAAAATGACGATCTGCTCACCCACCTCAAGGCGCTGCCGGAGCTTCGCCAGCTTGATTTTCCGGAGCCGTGGCCGGAGATTATCCGCCTGGCCCAGCGCATCATCGGTGTTCCGCGTTATATTTCCGTACATTCGGGGGGAGTTGTGATCACCCCCAATCCTATTGATGAATATGTTCCGATCGAACCGGCTCCCAAAGGTGTGCCGATCATTCAATGGGAAAAAGACGCCACCGAAGAGGCCGGCTTGGTAAAAATCGATCTGCTCGGCAACCGCAGCCTGGGGGTTATCCGCGATGCCGTTGCCAATGTCCGCACTAACGGAACGGCATTTGATGAAGCGTTCTGGGAACCTGAGGATGATCCGGCCACCCAGGCCGGTGTGGCTCGCGGACGGACAATGGGCTGTTTTTACATCGAAAGCCCTGCCACCCGTCTGCTGCAGCAAAAGACCCGGGTCGGAGATTTCGAGCACCTGGTCATTCACAGCAGCATCATCCGCCCGGCGGCCAATTCATTTATCCGCGAATACATCCGCCGGCTGCGCGGCGGCCGATGGGATCCGATTCATCCCCTGCTGACGGACGTTCTGGATGAAACCTACGGCATCATGGTCTACCAGGAGGATGTCTCCCAAACCGCCATGGCAGTTGCCGGGTTCGACCACGCGGACGCCGACGGCCTGCGTAAAATCCTGTCTAAAAAAGACAAGGTCCGTCAACTCAGTGACTACCGGCAGCGATTTGCGGCCGGTGCCCGCGCACGCGGCGTCACTGATAAGCAGATCGACAATCTCTGGCGTATGATGATGAGCTTTGCGGGCTATTCCTTTTGCAAGCCGCACAGCGCCAGCTTTGCCCGGGTGTCCTTTCAGTCGGCCTATTTAAAGACCCACCATCCCGCCGAGTTTATTGCTGCGGTTATCAGCAATCAGGGCGGGTTTTACAGCACCTTCGCCTACGTGTCCGAATCCCGGCGCATGGGCCTAACCGTGCTGCCGCCGGATGTCAATCTGAGCGACGTTCGATGGCACGGCAAGGAAAATGCGGTACGGGTGGGATTGCTGGCGGTGAAAAACCTGGGCACCGATACCCAGCGCAGAATCGTAGAAAAAAGAGCGGATCAACCCTACCGCGGTCTTACGAACTTTCTGAATCGAATTCGACCAGAGGAGCCGGAAGCGCGCGCGCTGATACACGCCGGTGCTTTCGACACCCTGCATCCCGGTCAAAACCGCGCTGCGCTCCTGTGGGAACTGGCCCGGTGGCATCACAAACGATCGAAGCGTTTGCGGCAACCGGATCTGTTTGACCGCGCCGCCGGATTGAACATCGCCAAGCCGGTTTTTCCGCCGGGAAACGAGCGTGATCGCCTGCGCAACGAATTTGCGACCCTCGGTTTTTTGTGCGACCGGCACCCGATGGTGCTCTTTAAAAATGCGTTGAATGGCCGCGGCATTGTCAAAGCCAGGAATTTAAAAAAACATACCGGACGGTACGTCAAAGTGGCCGGCATGCTGATCACCGGCAAGGTGACCCACACCAAACACGGCGATCCCATGGAATTCTTAACCTTCGAAGATGAAACCGGTCTGGTGGAGACCACCTTCTTTCCGCAAGCCTACCGCCGTTTCTGTTACATGCTCGACCGCCACCGGCCGTACATTCTTTTCGGAAAGGTGGATGAAGATTTCGGAGCAGTGACGATGACGGTGGATAGGATTGAGACAATTAAGTGTTAACATCACCTTCATAATACCATCATTGCCTGTAATCCTTGAACTCATCGAGACGCTCATAGAAGTCGTCGCAATGAACAGGATCAATCCCTTTGCGTTACCGAAGACAAAAATAGTGTAATTCCCATCAATTTAATTAGGTGGTCACATCTACTCACCTCTTTTTGCAACCATTCACAACCCTTTCTGCCATACCACATTTTTTAAGCACCATATATTGTGCCCCATTTTATTTGACGTACAAGGCTGATTCCACTATATTTTTCCTTCAAAAAAGCAATGCCTTATCTTTTTATCTTTTTGTAAGCCAGAAAGCCGGTTAAAAATGTCAATGCGACTGGAATTATGAAAGGAAAAGAGCTTTTCCCGGACTCAAGCAATCGCTTGAGTAAGATACCTCCGCCGATTAGCTGATAGTGAAACAATATTTAAGTTTTCGGACGGGTAGCCGATATTAAATGATGGCGACAATCGACGCCCAAAATCGAAGCTGTTTGAGTACCGTGCTGGATGTCGGATTTCTGCCATATAGTTCCAGGTAATAATTTTAGCTGGAAGGAATTCATGAAATGAAAAATTTATTATGGCTGCTCGTTCCCGTCTATTTCTTTTTACTGGGGGGCTGTCGTGATCAGGGGCCGGTTGAACAGTCGTGGGGAAAAATGAAAGGGCTGGAACATATTGTGGGGAATATGAATGATGATTCATATTCCACGGGGAGGACACAGGAGCCGAGGCCCAACGCACTCGGTGAGCCTGTTCACATGACCGATTTTGAAGGAGAATTCGTATGGGCTGAGTATGCTGCCACGTGGTGCAAGGCATGCACACAGCAAACTCCGGTAACCAAGAGAGTTGAAGCGGAACTGGGCGATGAGATTGTTTTTCTGACCATCATGACGGGTAAAAGCAATAAATACAATGATCATGCAACGCAGGATACAGCAAGGCAATGGGCTGGTACCTATCAATTATCCCCCGAACGGGTTCTGGCAGCCAAATTATGGTATAAAACAGTCCCGGAACACCGATTTTTCTCACCCCAGGGGCAAACACTTTTTGTTCATGTCGGATATCTGAATAAGGAACAGATAAAACAGGTTATCGATTATTACCGGACAGGGTGGGAAAAATGGTCGGAAACTGGTGAAGAGGCCGACTGGATGGCGTTTCGGTAGGGACTGATAAGGGCCATAGCATCATACTTTTTGACAATTAGACCATCAAAGCCACAATGATCGAAACGGTTGAACAACTTTAGTGCTGGGTGCCTTTTCATTATTTCGTCCCTTGGGCCTGACTTAATCTTAACCAGTCTTCCAATCTTTTCAGCCCTTCTGCGATTGTCAGTTTCGGTTTATACCCTAGATCTCTTTTAGCGGCGCTGATATTGAACCAGTGGCTTTGTGAAACCTCTTCGGCCATAAATCGGGTAATATAGGGCTCACCTGACAGCTGCAATGTTTTGTAGATAAATTCAAGCAGGGCGCCTGCCAACCAGGCTATTCTGAAAATAAAAAGAAAATAAAAAGAATAAAAAGGGACGAATAAAAAGTAAAAAGGGACAGGTACTTTACGCTTGACACAAATAAATGGTTGTGTCATGAAAGTCTAAACCTAATGCTTAAAGGAGCCCATCATGCCAAGAACTCAGCGAATGATAATTGATGATCAAAGTACGGTATATCATGTGATGTCCAGAACCGCGCTCGATGGTTTTCCACTGGGCGATATTGAAAAAGACTTTATGCTGGACCTGATCCGGCGCTATGCGGCCTTGTATTTGGTTGAAATTTTAGGATTTTGTCTTATGGGAAACCACTTTCATATCCTGGTGAAGGTGATTCCCGATTACAAATTTACTGACGAGGATATCTTAAAACGCCATGTGGATTTTTACGGTGATGAGCGCATTTTTGCAGACGGTCTGGTATCGTCACTGCGGCTGAAATTGTCAAGTCTTTCTGAGTTTATGCGGGAGATCAAGGTTAACTTTGCCAGGTTTTACAACCGGCGTCACAACCGGCGGGGCTACTTTTGGGGCGACCGCTTTAAAAGCGTGATCGTTGAAAACGGCGAAACGCTGATCAACTGCCTGGCCTATATCGATCTGAATCCCTTGCGTGCCGGTTTGGTTGAGCGACCGGAGCAATATCGCTGGAATTCACTGGGCTATCACGTGCAAACCAACAATCGGGACCAGTTTCTTTCCACAGATTTCGGTTTGAAAGAATTCAATGTCAAAAGCAAAAAAGAGCGTATCAGACGGTATCGCCGGTATGTCTATGAAGCCGGATCGTTAAATCGGCCCGAAAAAGGTAGCGTCAAGGTTATCGAGGATAGCGTCCTTGAAAAAGAGCGCAGCAAAGAGTTTGAACTAAGCAAGAGTGATCGTTTCAGATATCGTACGCGTTATTTTACGGATTCAGGTATCATTGGATCAAAGGAGTTTGTATCTGCCAATTACCAACGCTTTAAAAATCTATTCGAATCAAAGCACGAAAAAAAGCCTAAACCGATCAAGGGCCTGGATGGAATTTATTCGTTAAAACGGCTATCGGAGTTGTTATGAAGGCCCGAGTGCGAGAGTCGATTTAAAATTACCTGCCATAAATATTCAATCTTTGAAATTGTTGTCCAACCTGGGTTTATACCGGTTAATGTTATCTGGCATTTCAAGCGATAATTCCTACCTGCTTATTTGAATCAAATCTCAATTATTCACGCATTGCATATTTAGCCAATTATCAATTAAGTGCCTGTCCCTTTTTTTCTACTGTTAAAATACAACTTCGCTGTAACCAACCAGTGTTGCAAAAAATAGCGCAGATGCGCGGCAGAGAGGCGCCTTTTTATCCGCATATGGAATTCAGGCTTTTAAAGGATCCTCATAAACATATACCTATCAAGGATTTACAAAATTTCAGGTTAATTCCATTTAACATTTAAGTATTAAAAGTCTCGAGGTGAGGATTAAGCTTGAGGCAAAAAATATTAAAGAAAAATATTTCGATCCGCCCCACACCACGGATTTTGGCATCATGTTTTTACCCGTTGAAGGATTGTATGCCGAAGTTCTCCGGCAACCGGGATTGTGCGATGGGCTTCAGCGGGAACACCGGGTGATTATCACCGGCCCCACCACCCTGGCCGCCCTGTTGAACAGCTTACAAATGGGATTTCGGACACTGGCCATCGAAAAGCGATCCAGTGAAGTCTGGGAACTGCTCGGCATTGTCAAAACGGAGTTTGGAAAATTCGGTGATGTTCTCGCGAAAACCAAAAAGAAGCTTCGGGAAGCCAGCAACACCATCGATCAAGCCGAAGTTCGCACCCGTGCCATCGAAGGAAAATTAAGAAATGTTCAGGAAATTCCAACCGAAAATGAGACGCCCGCCAAGTTGATTGAAGACGCGTAACCCATTCTCGTTTGTGTTTCTTAAATTCATGTTTTATTTGCCGATTTAGATCGAGGTAAGCGATAAAACCAGCGATTCTCCGCAATGAAATGCTTGACAGAGTCCATTGGAATTTATAGGTTTTAAGATCACGATAAGGTTCAACACGGCTCTTCTTTCATGATCATCTTGCTCCCCTGGTGAGATATAGTCAATAGTTGTGTATGAAGAAATTAGGCGGCAATCCGTTTTTCTTCGACACCATTGACAAATTTAACTCCTCTAATTACTTCTGCCAGGCGTTGCGGATGGTGAAGTCGA
>Ga0126331_1000588_pt1 | contig 10758 bp, 5 predicted proteins | sample InaspJWI98metaG_FD_96379 | JGI IMG/M metagenome (GOLD analysis project Ga0126331, IMG submission 96379) | Marine gutless worms symbiont microbial communities from Oahu, Hawaii - Inanidrilus sp. 2 OAHU.JWI-98 metaG | ecosystem: Host-associated > Annelida > Digestive system > Unclassified | place... | reverse complement strand
TGGATGCAGACGCAGTAATAAACAATTCATCTCAAAAAGTGGGTGGGTCCAATGCCTCCCTGGACCCAGCTCCTAAAAAAGTGGGTAGGTCCGGACCCAGAAAAACACATAGGATCTACGCCATTGTTTTGCCAACTTGAAAACTGCGTTCAAAAGACGCCAGTCCCTCGCTCTTCAGTATCCAGTTGCAGCTGAGTTTGTTTCTCCATGTGCTGCAAGTTAACCAGCTGTGCCCGTTCTTTCCATCATGACGACGGAATCGCTGAAGTCAGCATGAAAGGGCTTGCAACAAACATTCAGCATTTGAACTGTTCAAGTACTTAATATACGGCAGACCTATACTGTTCAGTGCGTTTTGCTTCCGTTTTTCTGTTTGTTTGTGCGGATATTTATTTCACAGTTTTCCTGATGCTACAGCATTGGCGCCGACTTTTGGAAATGAGTACGACGGGAGTGGATATGTGGACGGACGGACTGACGGACGTACGACCGTTGCGTAGACCCTGCTCTGCCAATAACGAATAAAACGGTATATTTGGAGCGGGCGAATGCGTTACTACTGTGGAAGTTAGAGACCCTGCGGGATTTACTGAAACGTCCGAATCCATAATTTGTATAGGCACTTCACTAATCGCAGGCAAGTGGTATCCATCTTCTTAATCGCGCATCCATCTCATCACTCATTGCTTTCAAACGCACCAGCAGGTGCGCGCGCGACGAACTCTACATATTGCGACAACGTGTTCGTCGTTGTCTCGTTCTTCTTCAATCACGTGACCTGTCACGTGATGCGCCCATCTGTTTCCGGTGGAATTTCTCTCCGCTACATCCGGTATAAACGCGTTGGCGTCGATGATAACCACCGCGCTGATCCATCGTCACGTCAAATCGCGACCGCTTGCTTCTCACAGCCGCCTTCTTCCTAACTGCTAGTTTTCAACGATTTTCGATATTTTTGCCGCCCGACGCATATGTAGACCGCGGTGTATGCTACAGCCCGGTGTCCGTCTGTTTGTCCGTCACACTTGGTGTCCTATCGAAACGGATGAACCGATTTAGCTCGTTTTTGGCATAAAAGCTACCCTCGACTCTTACCCCATACATCGTATTTTGAGGGAATTCGAGTATCTCCAAAATTCTGAACTTAGCCAACTTTTCTGCTGTTTTTGCGATGGCACGTCGACCACCGATAGCGCTGTCAACTGAGTTCGGTCGTGGAAAGTTTATCACGCCAAACGACCATCGAATTTTGCGGCGTAATATGTTGACAGAAGCGTCTGCTGTGCCAAAATCCGTTCAGCAGTTTTGACATAACACTGACTGGCGAGAGACAGACAGACAAACACAATTCAGCATAGCATATACCACGTCCGTTCCCAAGCACAGTATGTTACAGTATGAAACTGTATTATCCGGATTTCAGAGTTACTGTTCGTCAAAATTTTTTCTCTGTTCGTGTTGTCCGACTATGGAATAAATTGCCAGAAGATACGATACGATACGAGATGCTATTTTAACATGCGCTCGAAAGCCAACACGAGTCAGCTTAATCTACCGCACGAAGAAGTGGTATCAGCCAGCAGTGTCAGAGGCGTGGGCAAAACGACTCATAACTTCGCCGTCTTCTGGAACCGAATTACGGCCTGAAATTCGCCGTGAACGATTAGAAACCGGCGGAGGCGGTGTCGCCAACTAATCAAGTGCTGCCGGTGGCTGGCTGCTGGTGATGGGCGAATCATCATAGAAGATAAATATTCGATTGCATTCGATACGATTCGCTGCAGCCAAGTAACTGAACTGTCACTGAGATCATGTCGATGGTATTGTGCAGACCTAAAGCCGTAATTTGGCAACGGTTGTAACTATTTTATGGGTCTGATTTTTAGTTTGCAATTTTGTACGCGATTGTACTTTGCTGCTATATAAAGTGCAGACAAAGCCGAGAAACAGTGAAAATGAAACCGACTCGTGATGGCACGCAGACTCGGTTTAGAATCAGTATTCACCAACAGTCTGTAACTTTCCACGGATTGGGATTCCGAATTGAATATTACAACTTCGATTCGGCGCTGCGAATTTATTCGATTCTTACATATTCGGCATGGCTAATCGATTAGAATCGTCCCCGCTCTCCCGTCACCATTGGCTTCCACCGGTCTCGCTCTTTCATTCCTTCGTCCAGTCGCCGCCAGAAATAACAGCCCGGGAACGTGATTAGTTATATACGAGGCTACCTGCGCCAATGCGTTATAAATGACTTCGTGCGCTGCGAATGCGATTGCGTAGTATTCGTCATTTCGACTCTAGTTGCCTTGCTGTGCCGTAGGTAATGCCGTTGTGCGAATGACGTTTACCACGAAATTTTGTTCTACTTCTTCCATTCATAGCTTTCGGCTTCGGAAAGATCATTCCCACTCTTGTTGCCAAGTGTAAGGCGTAAAACTTCCCACCCATGGGGCCCAGCGACGGTACATTAGTTCTTTATACAGTTAAATCCACTCGCTGCTTTCGCGGAGTGCGACCGATACGTAAGCTATAGCCATTACAAACTGACAATGACGTCATCGTCAATAGGTGACGTCATCACTCAGCAGCAGGTGCGCGAATGCACTCGGATCGTGTGTGTGTGTGTGTGTGTGTGTGCGTGTGTGTTTATACTGACGTGCATACTGTCTTTCCAAATCGCCTTCAGTGCTTTGACGCTGTTGGTTGGGCGGCAGGAAGGGCATCCAGCCTGTAAAAAAACTGAGTGATGTGGTGCTGGCATGGTTATTTGTCTGGAGCGATGTGTAGATTTGCATCTGGCTGATGCCACTGTCACTCACTGTCTCTTGCTCCAATAAAATCCAGATTGGTTTTACCTTTCTGGTACCGGCTCACCTGGGTAGTCCCGGACAAAGGGCCGTTAATACAGGTGTGTGTGTGTCTTTCCAAATTTCTCGTTTTTCGTCCATTCTTCTGCGTAAACAGCTACGTCCTGTAAAACTAAAATAAACAGCTGAAAGGACAACGAAAAAGTAAGTTTAGCAGAAGTATTGAGAGTCGAGACAAAGTCCTGTGCTTGCATTTTCGGAAATAAGTCAATGTGTCTCAGTGTGTGCTTCATTTAGCCCGCCTGGCTGCTTAAAGCCATATATTCTGCTGCTGTTTCTTATTTAGAAATCGTTTAACGATTTTGTCATATCAACATCTACCGGACCGATCTTTGCCAAATTTCAGAGTTTGTATAGAACTATTGGCTGTAGATGATCAATCTGAAATTAGTTTTTCGATCCGTTAAGGGATGTTGTCATGGCAACCTAATTTTGTTGGTTTTGGTGCACGGGTGTCGCTGGACGCAGGCGGCTAGTGGCGCAGCCGGGCGGGCCAACGTTGCGCTGTGTCCTGCATCTAGTTTGTGGCTTTTCGTCGACTTGTCACCCGACAGCGCATTATTAACGCTCGGTGAATTTCCACGGAGCGCGGTTTCTTTTCAAGATCATTAACCAGCGCAGAACGTTCTGAGCTGAAAACGCGGCGGTCTCAGCTGCACAGTTGGTTCTGTCGTGTGAACTGCATGTGACACTGTAGCGGTAATATCACATCACATCGCCGTTGCGTGGGCATCAGCTGTGCACGGTGTAAACGGCACTGTAACTGTAACACAACGAGCACGACCTTCTCATGCACCGATCGAAAGAACAGCGGGCGACAACGCACGCACGCAGATACGCGGGCATTCACGCGGCGCCGTTGAAAAAGCCCACCACAGCCGCGTGAATTGAGAACATCTTTACGTCGCTTTTGGAACCGTCTGTAGATTGAAGGCTTCTGAATAGCGAGGCCTTAAGTATACGTTCGACACGCATCGCATGAACTGTATGGTTGTTACAGAACAGAAATTCAGAAAACAGGTGAAAAGGTGAACTGGAACGAGCACCGGCTGTCGCAGAAGGACCCGCGCGATGCGCCGACTCGTGCATCATGCTGTATACCGTACACACACTGATGTGGACGCTCGGTGTGGTCCAGTTTCTCGTCGGTCGAACGTCGACCGTTGCAAGTTAGCTTTGTTCCACAGACGACTACACTGACTTGAGCCTCCACCACTGACAGGCCCGTAGGCAGGGGGTGCTGGGTGCGCACCCCCCCCAAATAAGTAAAATGTAAAATAAAAAATACAGATACTGTACTTAGTGCACCCTGCGTTGAGGAAAGGTCCACTTTTTTACAAAAAAACTCCCCCCATTTTCCACTTTTTACAAAACACCTCCCATTTCATTTCCCGCCTACGAGCCTGTCACTGTCGATGTAAGTTAACAACACTTTACGACGATCGACGTGCCGTGCATCGCGAAAGAGTTTAGGACAAAGTTTCAGCGTCGGAGATGCCGTTATTTTTTGGGGACAAATGAATTTCCTTATAACACAGTGTAGGAAGGAAGTCTCCATGACAAAATCCAGCTCGATCCTCCTCTGGCAGCGGATCTAACAGCGCGCGGCGTATACTCAAGCTGACACGCCAGGGGGCAGCACCAGAGCGGGGGCGGAGTCTGATATCTACGATTGCCTCGTTTGCAGCTGAGGTGTGAGTAAGTACAGTAAGTAAGTTAGTAAGTAAGTGAATATGATTTACAGCCGCTAACAGTGTGGTCATCAAAAGCCGAACCTTTTACCGTTTGAAGAGGTGATAAAATGTATCATGTTGGACGCCGTGACACAGGCCAGTGCTGGCCAGCAACGTCACGCACACGTGTGTCTGGTCTGTTCGTCTGTCTGTCTGTCACAAGTCGGTGTTCTATCGAAACGTCTGGATGGATCGATACAGCCACCAGCCGCCGCCATCGCCGCCGAAAAATGTTTTCGGCTAGCCGCCGCCGCCGAAAAAAACTAGGCTAAGCCGGCTAAGATTTTTTCCTTGGTTCAGCCGCCGAAACAGAATTCGACTAGCCGAAAACGATAATCGCTAAAATGCACACACTCCTAGTCGGGTTGGCGAAGAAGCGCCGGTGGTTGCGTGCGTGCGGGTTGATGAGCGAATATACCGTTTGACGAGGAAGGATGCGGCGGACGCGCCGATGAGCGAGCAGAGCAGCTGTGCGACGAAGACCCAGCTGACGGCGCGCATGCCGGACCCGGTGACGCAGCCGAGGTCAAGCAGGGTCGGCCCGAGGAACGCCACGCACATGCCGAACGCCCAGAACACGGCGCAGTAGGCGACGGCGGCGTGCCAGTGCCGCACGAGCAGACGCCGGAACGACGACAGGCGCTCGCCGGCCGTCTGCTTCCTCGGCGCCGGCGCGTCGTTCGCGTCCGCCGCCCACTGCCGCGCCGCCTCCGCCCGCCACGAGTCGTCGCCGGCGTGACCCGGCGGGTCCCCAGTGCCCTGGGGGTCCGCGGTACCGGCGGCCGGGGCAGAGTGGTCCATGGACGCCGGGGCGGTCGACGACAGCGACTGTCGCTGGTCGGCGACGTCGTCGGCGTGCCGCCGATGTGCTCCGTTCATTGTCGCTCAACGCGCCGCGCGCCGATGATCTACAGTTATGACGGAGGCGCGCTGGCGTGGTGCGATATTGCGCCGAGTCGAGTCGGCATCGGGAGATGCAGATGGGTACGGCTGACGTGCGTACGTGTAGTTCCGGGCGCAGAGACCACTCCGTCCACCGACGCTCGTCCTGTGTGTCGGTCTTGTCGCCCGCCGACCCCGTCCACGTCGACCCGCCTATCCTATTCACCGTCACCCGCAGCTAGTGCGCGCAGACTGTTGGCTGATCGTCGGTGGCAGCGCATATCGGCGGTATAGACGACGCACGGGGGTTTATACCGCGTCGAGAAGACACGAAGGACGAGACCAGAGCTCACACGAAGCGCTGCGTTCGTCGTCAAGTCAGAACACGAGACGACGACCCGTCTGTCAACCGCTGGCAACGAACGCTCGTGAGCTGACGTAAGCCGCCTGTCGTACGTACAGTAGACGGGCGCGTACTGTGCTACCGGTCGATTCGCGTGGCTGGCGTTTTGCCGCGCGCGCGCCGCGCTCTAATGCGGAGAATCGATGGAATTAGTAACGACGCGAACACCAACACCGGTCTGTGGCATTGGCACCGGTCCCGCGAGGCAGGCCGCGGCGGCACGCCTATCCGCAAGCACGCACGCACGCTCACGCGAACACGCGCCGTTTATAGCCGAGTTTCATTGCCGATACGTACGTTCACCTGGCTCGGTGCGATATTAACCGGACAGCGCCCGATAGAGTGCAGTGGCGTAGCCATACAAGTGGAGCAAGCAATGGCGTACATAATTTCTTGGTAGCCTATGTGATTTCTCAGTGTTATAGGCCTACGCGTAAAACCTAGCGGACGTGCCAATATTTTTTGTCAATTAGGCTAAGTCGAGACTTCGAACGGGAATGGACAGAAATGAATGCTCCAGATTGACGCACCCCTGTCGAAAATTTCTGGCTACGCCACCGGTGTAGTGTATACCTCCCCCGCGCGGCGACACTGATGTCGGCACGGCGTCGACGACGCCGCAGCAGCTGGTACCTGCGTGTAAGTGGCTGCAGCGAGCTTGCGTTAAGAACGATCGTTGTACCAATACAGTCGCGAATCTGAACAGTGACTCTGTTCTATACCGAGCGTAAGCAGACTATCTTGAATATCGGAAAATGTTAACAGTTAACCAATTTAATCTGACAACTGATTCAATGTTTCATTCAATGTTGAATGTTTTACAAATCCGCTAAGTTTCACCCCAAATCCCTTGCTGCGAATATCAACGAAACAGCCGCAGATGAATAGCCTACTTTAGGCACTCACTGTGGTACGCTACAGTTTTACCGACTGAAATCCGTGCATCAACTTGCTTCAACCTCAAGACCAACAGCGACGCTACACGAGCGTTCGCACTATGAGCGTATCCATTGCCTCGGTGAGAACGGCCCTTAACTGTGAGTACATTGTATGCAGCGACAAATGTCACTGGTGCCAGTCAGTGCCCGCAGTACATTCAGAAGCATCGCACTGCACAGGCTGGTCAGTACTACTAGCAGCGGCGGCGTAGGCTATTCGTGCTTACTAGTGGTGTACTAAACTATAGCTATAGGCGGTTGCCACTGGTTAGGCAATAAGCGTAGGCTATCCATCGAGCAAATAAGCCGTTTCATTCACTCGGCAAGTAAATAGGCAATAAAATTGTCATCGCAGTAAATAACGGTTGCGCAGCGTACGTTTTCGCTAATCAACTGCATTCGACCTGCGTCGAAGAACAAATAGTCCGTGTAGGCATATTGCAGAACATACGTCGGCACTCATTCGCGTGCGCGCGTTCCAGGCAAAGTCCACGAATAAAATATCAATCCGAAACTGGTCGCCTAAAATACGAAACTAGCAGTGCGGTATGTACAGAAAACACTGCGCAGACAATCTCGACGTTCAGAATTTCAGATGAGCCTATAGTTTAAAATTCGTGATTTACACGCCGCCGTGGAATAAACTGTCGTCGATATCGGTGAATGAAAAATACGAGACAGTCTATAGGCCTACAGCACTTCGATCATTTTTACTCAGCAGTCAACATTGCATGCGTTCAAAGTCAATAACTTGTTATGAAACTTACATTACAGTTTTTTTTGTTTCACAACTTTTAACCAGTCGTGACTTCTAAGTTTTAGCTCTCCGGTTGTTAAACAATTTTGACATGTTTATTGAATTTCGTACTGTAAAAATACTTGGTCAGCAAAGGTGACATTTTTACACCGTTTTGTTACGAATTCATTCAGCTAACTGCCTGCAAAAAATTAACCTACGTATAAACATCAGGTTGAACAACAAGGGTGCATTTTTTATGCCTCACGGTACATATTCTTCTGTAAGCTAAATATAACCTCTTTGACTATACGAATTACGAAGAGCTTTTATTTTTTTTGTGACTAGCTGAGACGTTTAAACAATATTTGCTACGTTTCTTATGTGTTATTTTGCACAAACGTCTTGTATTAGGCTGCATCGCAGACATGCCGCCTACCGCTACGTGTGTCGCACGTCACGTGATCTGTCTGCTGAGCACACGGGTGGCAGCGCGGCCGTGCAAACACGGCTGAACCGATCGTAAGTCGGTTTATGTGATGTATCAGATCGACGCCACGAATTCGACTGAACGATCTATGATGCATGGCCGTGATACAGCCTTGTGTCAAATTACTGTAACCACTCGTTAAAAACGTCGTAAGAGCAACATGCAGTTACTTTTTCAAGTTGATTAACCTGAAGACTGCATGGATGTAGCCTATTAAAAGCCCACTTTCCAGCTAATAAAAGGTTAACTGGAGTAGGCCTACTGGACTCTTTCACAGTTCGAGTTGTCTTGTAGGCCTAGGGCCTACTCATGCATGAGTAGGCCCTAGGCCTGATTCAGATACCTACAAAACTACCAAATTACGAGTAAACAGACTTCAAATAATTAACCAAATCTGTGCACCTAAGGCTAATAATCAATTTACTCATTTTTTATAGTCACAATCATCAGTTTACTGAAAAATACAGGACTATTGGAGCCAACTGCTCAGAACTGCAGTGCACAATTATGCTGATCATCAGTAATAGTCAAAATCACAATAACTAATATTCTTGTTACTTATAATTATATACAGTACGACAGATACATCACGAACAGTAATACATCATAACACAATTACTGGTGGCAAATGAACACAAATTAGCCAGCTGCCGCTAGATTTTTGGAGCAAGGTGCAAAGTTTTGTTCGGCTATAGATGCCTTTCCTGTCACTAGCTGGGTAAATCACTGTCTGGACCTCACCTTCATCAACAACTCTGTGTCCAGCCTTCTACGGTGGCTGCTGACCGCCGGCGCCGGTCATGGGGCAATTCAATATCTCCTGGCCGCCGGATCCACAGCAGCAAACCCGCCGCACGCTGCTGCAGCAGTCGATACCTGGGACAGACAGACGGACGGACATCGTACCGTTACATAGGCCCCGCTGCATACTATGCGAGCAGTGTCAATAAACTGACTCTTACGTTAGTCACATCTCTCACGCCAGCTACTAGCGATAGGCCTACCCAATATAGGCCTAATGCATAGTACACACAAACTGCCGTCAGCAATCGGATGCGAGCAGTAAAACTTCGCACAACGAAATCCTTCCGCAGGTTCACCTGTATAATGGCTGTAAAACGGTAGCTGTTGCAGCCTACTGCAGTAGTAGCAGTGAGCAAAGTAATTTTTGGCGTAAGGCTCCATCGCCGACGTGCACGACACGAAGCGATCAATCGTATTCGACAGGTGGCGCCGATGTGCACAGCACACCCCTATCCAATACACGGTTCTTAAGTCTCATAGAGCTCTCTGCACATACGCCATCCCGATCGGTTCAGGTGTTTTTGCAGGGCTCACCAGATTGCCCAGCACACAGACACAAATCAGAGAACACGAGACGTCTGTAACAATAGGCCGTATAAGCCATAAGATAGATAGTAGGAGATACATGGCGCAAGGATGTGCCTATTTACGCCCTCTTCGTTTCAATGAACTTTGGCGGCTTCAATGAAATAAATACATGTAAAGAGCTGTTTTCAGTTTTTCACACAAGTTTTTCTTATGCATCTTATTTACTACTATATTACTACTACTACACCCCTTCAGTGCTTTGACGCTGTTGGTTGGGCGCCAGGAAGGGCATCCGGCCTGTAAAAAACTGAGTGGTGGGTGCTGGCATGGTTATCTGTCTGGAGCGAGATGCAGACTTGCATATGGCCCAGCTGATGCCACTGTCACTCACTGTCTCTTGCTTCAGTAAAATCCAGATAGGTTTTACCTTTCTGGTAACGGCTCAGCCGGGTAGTCCCGGACAAAGGGCCGTTAGAACGGGTGTGTGTGCGTGTGTTACTACTACTACACCCGTTTAACGGCCTCTTTTCAAGGACAACCTAGGAAAGCCACTAAGCCGGTATTAAAAAAATTAAACCAATCTGGATTTAAATGAGGCGAGACGATGCAGTTTTGGGATGCAGTGGCTGCAAACAATGTGCACCTCGCCCCATACAGATAACCACACCAACACCTCATCACTCAATTTTTACAGACCGGAAGCTCTTCCTGACGCCCAATCAACAGCGTCAAAGCACTGTATCTTATCTATATAGTGCAATGTAATTTCAAACTCAGAGTGAACTCAAACTACTTCCAAATCAATCTTACAGTTGATTTACTCAACCTTAAAAGTGACTAGTCTACAATGTATACATGGCCACAAATTCCAAGCTATCAAAACTACTTGGAGCCTTCGAGGTATTTACAAGTGGCAAAAAACAGCATTAAAACAGTTCACTCCCCCACTCTTTCACTGTCACACATAACGTTCAGGTATAATAATCACTCAGTCAATATCTAAATCCGTTTTTAACTTAACTAGTTAGGTACACAGAAAAGTAACTTGAGATTTCTTCTGAGCAACTCTGCTTTTGTTTCAGTACTTTACATTATTTTTTCTGTATTTTCTGGCTCCGTGTGGATAACACGGCAGTTTAAGCTGGCTAGCAGTCAGCTTCTCAGTGCACATAGCTCGTTGTATCGTATCACTGGTATGGTTCATCAAATTAACTGTTTCTACGTACACTGTGGCTCGATGAGAAAGTGTTTGACAGTTTGACCGCCATGTGCTCGTAAATGCTCAACAAGCTGTAACGGTGTTCGCTGCAGACTCAAGATAAGACGGCGCTGGTCGCCGGACCCGTAAGATCTCGTTCTCAGGTGCCGTTT
>Ga0126331_1000587_pt1 | contig 10810 bp, 3 predicted proteins | sample InaspJWI98metaG_FD_96379 | JGI IMG/M metagenome (GOLD analysis project Ga0126331, IMG submission 96379) | Marine gutless worms symbiont microbial communities from Oahu, Hawaii - Inanidrilus sp. 2 OAHU.JWI-98 metaG | ecosystem: Host-associated > Annelida > Digestive system > Unclassified | place... | reverse complement strand
GTAAGAAAAATTGCCACAGCGGATCTTTGGTCTTGTCCTGCGATACAGCTACTCGTGTTTGAGTGTCTGTAGCAGATCGATATTATAATTCTGCTGTACTGAAATTATCTTACACTGCGTTTCAGAAAGTAACCAGTTGCAACAGTGGACTAACTTTTGCACGAATTTCAGTCCAAAAAAGTGGGGGACGCGTCCCCCTTCTGTCGAAAAAAGTGGGGGAAGCTGCCCCCCGCGTTTTCGCTCCACTACACCCCTGGTCGAAATGCGACGTCGAAATTTTGTCTAAAGGCCGTTTAGTCTGCAAGTCAGGGCTGTAGAATTGGGTTTTTAAAAACCTACGTTTTAAAAACCTACGTTTTTAAACCTCAAAATCCCACTTAAGGTTTTTTTAGATTTTCATTGTGTAATTTAAGAAATAAACCTTATATTCAAATTTTACTTGTGATTTGTGAGATTCATCAATTTCATCGTCATTTTTCACATGGTGTTCTCCTTCGCTCAATAGAGATTTGTCTTTAGTAAGATACGGTGTTTATATACCATTTGCTTTTAGGTCGATTTTCGTTGTTCCTACAAAAAAACCTAAAACCTTTTTTAAACCCTAGGTTTTTCCAGCCCTGCTGCAAATGGAAACGACGTCGAAACCACAACGTGGAAACGACGTTGCCTATATACTCGACATGGATTCAACTTTGAGTCACCGTCTATTCAACGTTGTTGTACTTGCCGGTGCCTTGTACAAAATGTCATTGTTTTTTTTGCAGCTGCAGGGGCATCTCAACGATGTGAGTAGGCCTGTACCCATAGCAAATTATAAAATTTTGTTTTGCTATGCTGCCGGTTTAGCAGCGAATGGGCAATGCGTGGCTTCTGTTTTATCTATGGTTGTTAGTTTCATCTCTACGGTTGGAATTTCCAATGTTGTTTGTTTATTCACGTGTTTGTTGTTCAGTGTTTCGTGAATGATAATTTAACTGTGGTTTTGTAACTCTGTGGCCAGTATGGCTAAATGTTCTAAAACGAACACGTTCAGATTTCAGTCGTTCAACGAGCGTATTGAACAGATCAGTATCAGACTGGGTCGGAGTGCTGCCGAGCCACATACTGCCGACACACACTTCTCTGAGGCTCTGTCGCACTGGGCGGAGCTGAACTGTACACAGCGGTTCGTCGAATTTCACCGTACCGTAGCCGACAAGGCTCAAAGTCATCCGCAGCTGTTACATCACCGGGACGAAATCTCCGATGTTTTACAACGACATTTGCAAGCTCAGGACATTTTGGCCCTGCAGCCAGTTCTCGATCTGCTGGTACAGTTTACAAGAGATCTTCAGGACGATTTTATGCCATACTTTACGAAGTTTTTTGACATCCTTGTGTGCTTGCTGAATGTATACCACCATTACGCAGACGTTCTGGAATGGATATTCACATGTTTGGCAAAACAGTTTTGGTTTCTGCGCAAGTTTTTGATCAAAGATATGCAAATGGTTTTTCGACTGTGCAGTCCTTTGCTGAGTTCAACTCAATACAGGGAATATATTAATATGTTTGCAGCAGAAAGCTTGTCATACTTATTGAGAAAGGTCAAGAATAAAGGTGAAATATTTACGTTTCTGTTTACTGATTTGAAGACTTCTGATGACCAAGTTATTGGTGTAGGGACGATGTTGTTTGAAATGATAAAGATGCCACACAGACAGTTCTTTGGCTGCTACAAAGATGTAATTCCAATGCTCGTGAATAAACTTTGTGATTTCCATGAACCAGCTCGTGTTTTGAATGTTCTGAAACAAATGTTGAAGTTGATGGCAATGCATTTGACATCTGTATCAAAGATAGAAAATACTTTTTCAGACCAGTCTGTCTTCATCATGACATCACTGGTGACAAAACTAATGGAATTACATCAACAGTGGCTTGAAAATCAGTCAAGTGAATCTTGTGGTACATGTACTGAACTTGGGGAATGTTTTTCGTATGTGCTACAGTTGGTTGGCATTTGGATTGAACATGATAGTGGTATTTTGATCGTGGAACAAGAGAAACTTGTGAATGTGATGGTTCACCTGATGAGTGATCGTATGCTACCAGCATCTGGTCAAGAAAGTCTGTTGTCAGTAATTTCCAGTCTGCTGTTGTCACGTAACTGTAAGCTGGAAACGTGTAATCGAACGAAGCTCATCGTTACTGTTTACACGTGTAGATTCAGTGTCTCAGAAGTGTTTAGCTTTACACAGCGATTACTTGACATTGCACTATTTGAAAGTGATGTGCTGCCTTCACTGTTATGTTACTGCCATAAGTTGATGGCAGACTCTGATAATGCAGGACATGAGATTCTTGTTATGCTGGTGACACTGCTACTGAATAAAGCTGCTCCTTGTAGTGGTGCTGTTGACTGCAAGACATGGTTTAAGCATTATGTGCTTGATTTCCGGTCCTCCATCAGCAAGAATCCATTGTCAGGAAAGACATTTCCTGCATGGTTACTTGATAATTTGTCTCTGTACAAAAACCACACAGCAGATACCACTAAACTTTCAACATTATGGATGATGTTGTTCTGTCTTCCACATTTAGTGCCAGTAGACAAAGAAAGAGCAGTGTCTGTATTGAGTGACCTGTTGGCAGAACTTCATGCAGTTTCCCTTACAAGAGAAAGTATGCAAGTTAACGAGTTACTTTACATTGCTGACGAAACTGTCACTGCACTTGGTTTTATAGTTGGTACTGCTGACCTCCATACTTATGTGCCAGCCAAGTTTCTCTGCGATTGGCTTAATTTGTATCCAGACAGTATTCCAGTTCTTCGCATCACAGATATGATTTTGTCCTTCGCTGCCTGTGATAAAGAAAATGATGCTTGGATTGCTGAATTGTTTGATGAGATTTTTTGCCAACTGAAATGCAATCTGTCGTCACCAGTGTCAGCAGTGAGATTGCAAACACTTCACATTCTTTGTCAGTTCAAACTGCAATTGCCACCTCTCACTGATGATGTGGATGTGGACCAGCCAGGTATATTTCGGATCTGTTTTGATGCTGAATCGACTGATGTGTCTCTGTCCACATTTCGTGAGCGAATACGTCACTGTGAGAAACTTAACCACGAATATGTTCATTATCAGCTGCCTGTTGGCATGAACACTCAAGTGCCACTTCAGTTTCTTATCGCTCAGTTGTTTGTCAATTTTCGGCCACTGTGGCAGCCACTGAGAAACCTGATCAAGACTTATGCTTGTGGTATGAGCCTGCAGCAGTTTTGGGATATCTTTGGCATGGAGTTGCAGTCTGTGAGTGAACATATTCAGTACAGTAAGTCAGCTGCTGATGAAAGTTCTGTATCTACTAGTGATGAAAGAAGTGTATTGTTTGTTCAGGGTCGACAGATGAAAAGTGGCAGCATGAGCATACCTGATTATGTTAATATGAGACAGCAACTGTTACTAGCTATGCAGCAGTTTTCACATGTATGTGAGCCAAGGTCGCGGCTGATTGTACCACTGTTTCTTCGTTTTATTGAATATGAATACTTTCAGTGTGATGTGAATTTTACTCCGAAACAGGACCTGAGGCCCACTGAAATCATGGACCTGACAAGCAGTGATAGACATGTTGATGCCAGTGAATGTTTAGCGACAGATGTTGATAATGGATTGGAGAATTTGAATGATACTGCAGAAGACAACATAGAGATAGAAAATGCTGTATCTTGTAGTTCAAGTGGAAACAAAAGATCAGCCGAGAAAGAGGATGCCAGGCAGCTGAAAGGGACTCTTGTCCTTTTTCTTGGCTTGTTTGCCAAGTTCCATGATCCAAAGTCACTTTATCGACAGCACGAACTCCAAACATTATATCTGGACATTCTAAAGAGTAAGTCGGCTAAAATCCAGCTAGAAGCTTTCAGATGCCTTCTAACATACAAGCACAGCTTTCTTGTTTCATACAAAGAACACTTGGAGTTACTTGTCAATGAGAAGTCATTTCGCAATGAACTTGTTTTATTCAGCATTGGCGACACAAATTCTGTGATAGAGGATGAGCATCGTTCTGATCTTATGCCAATTCTTATGAGAATTCTGTTTGGAAAAATGAAGCAAGGTCGGGACGTTTCTCGTAGAAAGCACGGTGAAGTGGTTAAAACGTCGATTCTGGCGTTTGTTGCAAGCTCTCAAGAAGACGAGGTTAGAATTTTCTTTGATTTAATTTTTGAACCATTTCAGAGTTACCTTTCTGGTCTTCGGGATCAGAATGTTGATGAAGTTGAAACAAATGTTCAGGCAATTATGAGCAATGTTGATGTTGCAGAAGTTATTCCATTAAGACGTCTGATCAGCCTACTGAGCACACTGAGGCTTGTTTTGCGGAAGTGTGGCATACTTGCTGGTACCTATCTATCGCATTTGTTCCATATGCTAGTTTATGTGGCAGCATACAGTTCAGCATTGCTTGAGAAGCGATCAGATATTTCACCAAGGCACGTTGGATCATTGAAGTCAATTCGTCATATGGCGCAGTCACAGATTGTCGAGTTCTTTTCCACATTTGATAAGTATGAATTTTCGTCAAGTGAAATAGAAGCAGTATTCTTGGCGATGATTTGGCCTCAGCTGGAGAAGTTGCCATCAGAGGGTGTCTATAGTCCTACACCATTGCTGAAGCTGTTCAGCTGTTGGTCCAGTAATAAAACTCACCAATATCTTCTGGCAAAGGCTTGTCAGTCATCTCTGACACCACTCAGTAGTGCTTTGGCATTGCTTCGCTCAGCGCGAGCTGCAGCATCCGTAATTGAGTCAGTATTAAGTATGGCCAACAATTTGCTTGAACCAGATGACGAAGAAACTCGCAGCCAGCATTCAGACGAGTTACAAAATGCTACGCCTGTTGGAGTGACTATGCTGATGCCACATTTTCCACTATTGCTCGATTATCTTCACGGAGTCGTGGCCAAGCTGGGCTCTTCGGCCAGCTACTCTAAGCATTCAAAGAACAGGACTCTTCCAACGCAAGAACTGCACATTTTGTCGAGACTCAGTCCTCACGTGGACAGTCGTGAACAGTGCACGGAGATGGTGAGTTTGTTGTTACCATTTCTTGATGGTCGATTTAGACGTCGAGCTGAGCTGGAGGTTGATATCTTGACGTCAGTTAGAAATCTGATTGGCCACTGCCTAGAGCCTCAGCAGTTTGTTCCACTTCTGGCTGAACAGTTATCGCTACTTACTGCGAGTCAGCCTCGGAAAGTACTGTGTGAAGTTTTTTCAGCAGTTGCCGATCTGGAGCCATCTCTGAAGCCAGTAGCTTCAGTAACGTCCAAGCTGAACGCATATGATTCGCGTTTCATTGAAGAGCCAGATGTTGAACAGAGAATGGAAGGTTTTAGTGAGGCTAAAGATTTGTTGAGAAGAGGAGTACTGGATATGCCGTTGTTGTTAGTGCTGGTTCACAACTGCTGCTATGTGTTGGCTTCCAATGATGATGACTTTGCTATGAGAGACCAGTCATCCGAATGTTTGCAGATCCTCGTTGAAAGTGTAGCTTGTAAAATTAACAGTGACTATTCTTGTGATTTGTTCCGCATTGTAATAGTGCAGCATATTCTGTCACAAGTCAAGGCTAAGTTGAAACTGAAGTCAGAGGCCTCGCGGCATGCATTTGTCAACGTGCTGGAAAATCTGGTGAAACATTTTCCGACCTCTCCTCACTTTGTGGATCTTGTCGGTCTGCGAGATGCCACTGATGTAGAGGTGGATTTCTTCAGGAACGTTGTTCATGTGCAGCTTCATCGCAGAATGAAAGCTCTGCGAAGATTGAGTCGACATATTAGTGATTCACAGATGAAGACCGAGACACTTGTCAACTATGTTTTGCCGATCGTTACTTCCATGCTGCGAGACCAGACCTTCATTAAGAACTCTGATCGTGTCGATGTTGCCGTTGAAACACTTGGCACTGTCTGCCGTCAACTGCCGTGGCCACGATACCTAATTGTTCTGCGATACTACCTTGGTGAGATTCTGAAATCCATCGAAAATCAGAAACTGGCTGTGAAAATTTTGGTGTCCGTTCTCGATAGTTTCCATTATGATTTGCGACACTCCTCATTCACAGCTGCAACACCTTACTGCCGTTCTGCAGCCACTATCAGTAATATTGTCACTGTGGAGTCGAGAAATGAAAATGATGTGTCGCGTGATGAGTGTTTGGAAGAAGAAGTTATGGAAGTATCGGAGACTTTAGCGTCTAATACGGATGAAGAGATTTCCAGTTATAATGCCTGCTCAGTTGCTCTGGCTACACGAATTCACCGAACTATCGCCCTTAGCGTTCTGCCACAGCTTCATAAGTGTCTGACAAAAGAGGCCAGGGCAGAAGGTGAGCACAAGTTTGCTGCTAGTGGAAAGTATGCTGAGGATGACGAGATTCTTCGAGTGCCTCTTGCACTGGCAATGGTCAAGTTGTTGCAGCAGTTGCCTGGTAATACCATCGATCATAACTTGCCAGGAATTTTGCTAAAAGTTTGTCGATTTCTTGCTTCTCGGGCAAAAGATATTCGCGTGGCTGCACGTGACACACTGACTAAGATTATTCAGTCACTCGGTCCAACATACTTTGGCTACGTTGTCACAGAGATGCGGGCAGCACTTAAACGAGGTTATCAGTTACATGTTCTCTGCTACTCATTGTGGGATATTTTGAAAAGCATCGTACCGCAGTTGCATTCAGGTGACCTGGATTCATCCATTTCTACTCTCACTGAAATATTCAACGAAGAACTGTTTGGAGAAGTAGGTGAAGAAAAGGAAGTGGAAGGAATTGTTTCAAAGTTGTTTGAGGCAAGGACAACAAAGAGTTTGGATTCATATGGCATTCTAGCAAAGATTGTGAGCAAATATACACTTCCTAAGTTGATTCTCCCACTGAAGACAGAGCTGGCAAAGACACATAGCAGCAAAACTACCAAGAAAATTGCCAGTGTTCTGAAGTTGATTGCCTCTGGTCTCGTCAGCAGTGGAGGCATTGAAGCCAACTACGTGTTTACATATGTCTACGAACTACTGCTTGAGTGTGCAGAGGGCTCGGGTAGTGCAGATGCGTCAGAAGAAAAGGAAAAGACACTTGCAAGCCGGAGACCTGCTCATGCTCTGCTGTTGAAGCCGCAGCTTCCCAGAACAGGCAAGAAAGCAAAGACGCGTTCCAGCACCAACTTGCATGTTCTGGCGGAGTTCGGTTTTCACTTGCTGTATCTGCTGCTTAAACGTTTGGGCCTGACTTCAGGCAAATCACAGATGCACAACACATTGCTGGATCCTTTTGTCTCATTGCTTAATGATGCGTTAACCAGCAAGCACGTGAAGGTGACGTCATCTGCACTGCGCTGTCTCTTAACGTTTCTGAGACTGCCGTTACCTTCTCTGAAGAAACACATTGGCTCAGTTGCCAGTCATGTTTTTGTTCTGTTAAACAACTATGCTGGAGCGGGAGCTGGCAAAGGTGACAATTTTGAGTTGGTGGTGATGAGCTTCAAGGTGTTGACCGTTCTCATCAGAGATGTAACATACCACAGTGTCACCGAGAGGCAGTTGCATGTTCTGCTTGTTTACGTCAAGCAGGATCTCAGTGACTTCACTCGTCAGGCAGTAGCGTTCACAATTCTGAAGGCCATCATATCTCGGAAGCTTGTCGACCCAGAGCTGGAGAGCATTATCCGCGAAGTTCGGCAGATGTCCATCGTCTCTGACGCTGCGAACGTTCGACAGCAGTGCAGACAGATCGCTTGGCAGTTCATGCTTGACTATCCACTGAATGACAGTAAACTGGACAACCAGTATCTAGAGTTCTACGTCCAGCAGCTGAGCTTTGAGCATGAGAGTGGCCGCACGTCGGCACTTGAAATGCTTTCCACCGTGTTTAGCACTTTTCCTGTTGGAGTGTTGGTCCGAAATTCCAACCTCTTCTTTCCAGCTCTGGCATCAAGATTAATCAACGATGACTCCTCTGCTTGTAGGCAGATGGCAGCAGCTGCAATAAAGCTGTTACTGACAAAGTTAGATGAACAGAGGAAAGACAACTTGCTCAGTTTATGCATTAAATGGATGGGCAACAGTGCAAAGCCAGCAGTGCTTCGAATGTCGGCCAAAGTTGCCGGATTGTTTGTAGAAGTCATGTCTGTCAAGTTTAGACGTCATCTGCTGACTGCTTTGCCACTGATTAATAAACACTTGTCTCGCGGAAATGACAGCTCTGATTTCCAGCTGGATTCTGAAATGCGACAGAATGACCTAATGCTATTTGACTTTCTGAGTTTGCTGCTGAAGATAGTGCGTAATTGTAGCGATGATGAGCTGTGTGTTATGTGGCATGATCAGCCATGGTCAGACGTCTTCTGTGATGTTTGGAACACAGTTGAGGTTCATCTGCAGCATCCACATAGTTGGGTTCAACTAGTATCAGTCCAGCTGTTTAATGAGATGTTCACTGCTTGTCCACCGGACCAAACAGTTGCACAGTATTTGGAGAACAGTAAGCCTAGCTGTCAGAGTACAGCTTCACGCATGTCGAAGACCTTGTCGAGAAGTAGTGCATACCTGACAAAGGATCTCCCAAGAAAGCTGCATATTCTGAGTGGATCTTTCTGTTCACAGTTGTCTTCTGCTAACATCTCTGAGCAGCTGGCAAATGAGATTGTGTGCAGCCTCCTTCACGTAGCTCGTATGATAAAGGAGCTACCACTGCCAGTCTCTGCAGCTGATGATGAAGGTGATGATAAACGTGCCTCATTAACTTGGCTGCTTCGTCGTCTCAGTCGTGAAATCCGAAAAGAAACCTCTGGCGTCGACAAGTCAACTGTCAAGAGGAAAGCTATATATCGATGGCTTCATGGGCTTGGGAAAATTCTTGGGCCAGACAGCATAGTGACTTATCTCAAGCCGATACTGCAGCCTCTGGTTCGCGAGATGACAAGCCGTTCTCCAACTGTGGACTCAGAGCTGAAAGTGATATGTCAGGAGACTATAGCCGGGATTAAGGATATTGCTGGCAGTGACACTTTTAGTTGTGAATATGCGGCCGTCCAGCAGGCAGTTGGAAAGAAGCGACAACAGCGCAAGATTGATCGGCATATCCAGGTTTGGACCGAGTCTCTTTTTTATTTGACTGTCTCTGGGTATTTTTTTCTATCTCTGTGTGTCTTCCATTATTAGCTCTCTGTTGTACACATCGTCATAGGTAATCTGAGTGGCTTTTTGACATTACCTGATTGAGTTGTATTTTGCGCAGCAGGCTTTGGCATATGTGTGATGCTGGGTTTTTATACAAGAGACTTACTAATTTCAGTGTGTGATTACTTCACGTCATGAATTTTGTCACTGTTCACGCACACACACACCCATTTAACGCCCCTTTTTTGACGCGACTACCCAGGTGAGCCAGCACCAGAAAGGTAAAAGCAATCGGGGTTTTACTGAAGCAAGAGACAGTGAGTGGCAGTGGCATCGGCTGGGCCATATGCAAGTCTGCACCTTGCACCAGACAGATAACCACGCCATCACCCCACCACTGACGTTTTTTACAGGCCGCATGCCCTTCCTGCCACCCAACCAACAGTGTCAAAGCACTGAAGTCAACAGTTATGTGTCATTATTACAAATTTTGAATTTTATTTCTGATACTTTAATTGCAGTGACATTATAGGTGTTTTGAACAGTCATCTCTGTAGGCAACATAGTGTAGTGGAGTGGTCTCATTAATACGACTTTTCTTACAAAATTTTTCTTTCCCTCCAGTAGACAATATATGAGCGATGATGATTGCCAATAGGATAACAACAACAACCACAGTTTAGGCCATTATACACGTCAGCACGTCAGCCTGCATTTGCCGGCACCTCCAGTTAAGAACTGGAGGATTTTGTTGGTGCAAAGTTTTACTGCCCACATGCCTTGCTGATGTCAACCAGCACATGCAGATTAGGGAGAAGACACTACAGTTCTCTTCAGCAGTATTATGTATATTGTCTCCATACCTCAGATTGACACGAGGATAAGAGGGAAGATTATTGAAACTGTTTTATGCTGTAGTGTATCACACAAGAGTACTGCTGAGGTGAATGTGGATTTACCCTCAGTTTTTGTATTTTTAACTGGCCAGTTAAAAATGCAAAAACTGGGTGAATCAACAGCTGGGCCAGCTGGCTTGTATTATATTAGTTTTATAATCTGCATTGCCAGAACTGCTGGCAGTTCTCTATGCAGATTACTGCCTACGGGTGTCACACATGGCATGGTCTGTCTGTGGTTCCACTGGCCACGACTGTGCCACAGCAAAAACAGCTGGGCCGGTTGAGATGCCATTCTGGGGGCAGACTGCAGATTCCAGTTGCTTATATAGTTGTGTAGCAGTTGACCAGGTATCAACCAACATAGTTTATTTTGGTTGTCAAGCTTTAGATGTCCAGGTACAACAGGTGGTCTGCTGTACGTATCTGCCCTGTGTGTACCCGGCATGTCCGGTCAGTAACTTTTGAAATAAAAACTGGGGAAAAAATTTATAAGCTGCTCATTTGATCGACTGTGGCTGAAAAACAAATTTGATTTGGAAGTTGTAAATAAATAGCATCCAGCCAAACCCAGGGCCTATTCTAAGGAATTTTTCGGGATGCACAATTTCAAAAGTTCATGCATGAACTAACTCTATCCAAAGTAACAACAAGTTAGAGCAAACAAGTTGAAAACAACATTATTTGTTAATTAACTTGTGCTTAAAAAATAAATGCCACTGGAAATCCGGGGTGCACACTTTTTAATTC